>MDSW01200165.1_pt1 | contig 26029 bp, 27 predicted proteins | sample 811171 | NCBI WGS metagenome assembly MDSW01 (sample SAMN05326641, study PRJNA326480) | marine metagenome | isolation source: seawater | place: Atlantic Ocean: North West | collected 2012 | reverse complement strand
GCAGCTTGATATATCCCTTATTTGTAATAGAGTTTTATTTAGTATTGAAGCGATCTCGTCATTACTGGTTACGTCAGCATCAGACTCATCTATATCAAGGTCATACTCTACCAAAGATGATAGGTTTATCAAACTTTGTTTAATTAAGATGATTTCTTCAGAAATTCTCCCATCAATATTTTCCATTGTCTTGTTTGTAAAAATATTTGTTTCACTTTTTACTAATTCATTAATTGATTCGGCTTGAAGAATATCAATTTTTCCATTATAGTATGCCCTAAACGTAAATTCACCGGGCAAAGCATGTCTTGCTTGCCTAGAATCAATTATATTTTTAATTATTTTTTTAGAAACAACATTTCCACCATGACAGTTAATTTCAATTATATCTTCGCCTGTAAATGAATGTGGCCCTTTAAAAAATGAAACAAGGCAGCGATCCATCAAATCCCCATTCATATAGATGTTTCTATATATAATTGTATTTGGTTTTGGGTTGTTTTTTATTTTAGCAAGGGTTTTATATAGCGGCTCAAGCGACGAGCCAGATAAGCGAATTATATTTATAGCCCCGGCGCCATCAGAGGTACACTGTGCTACAATTACATCATCAATTTGTAGATAGTTGACCAAGGCAACCTACTTGCTGTTTTTAATTGATATTTGCTGCTGGTAAGATAAAAAGTTAAATATTGTATAGTATAATGTTAAACCAGAAGGAAAGCTGTTAAAAATAAGTATAAAAAACCCATTCATAAAGTACATAAATGTTTTTTGCGTATCATCTGTAGATTGCATTGTAATCCGCATAGTTAAAAACATACTTATACCCATTAAAATAGGAAGAACAGCTACAGCGCCTCCATACAGTGGAATTTCAAAAGGAAGCGCAAAAATATAATCTGGTTGGGAGAGGTCATTTATCCAACCAAAAAAAGATGCACCCCTAAATTCTATAGTAGACCTAAAGACAATAAAAAATGACATTAAAATTGGCCACTGAACCAACATGGGTAGGCACCCAGACACAGGGTTTACACCATGTTCTTTCCAAAGTTTCCCCATTTCTTGTTGTAGTTTCTGGGGATCATTTTTATGTTTTTCTTGTATCTTTTTTTGAAGTGGAGCAACAACTTTCATTTTTGCAGAAGATTCATAACTTTTTTTAGTTAGAGGGCCAGTAATAACCCTCATTAAAAAAGCAACAACAATAAGAACCAAGCCATAATTTAAGCCGAGGGTGTTGTGAAGAGATTTGATTGACCATAAAACAAATCGACTAAAAGGCTTAATTATAGACCAGCCAAAATTCATAATAGAAGAAACGCTTGAGTCCTCTGTTAGCATATCAATATGCCCAACATCTAGTGGCCCCAAGTAGGTTTTAATGTTTATAGACCCCCTGGATCCATAGCCACCAAGAGAAGCAGAATATAGCGGGAGAATATCATCCTGACCGCGAAACAACAAGTTGGTAGAAGAAAGCTTAACATAATCAGCAGGTTTGCTGGGTATTAGAGCCGCACCAAAAAACTTAGTTCTCATTGCAACCCATTCAGTGGTCTTGTCAAATAATTTAACTGGAACATCAGCCTGTGAGCTTTGAGTAATTGATTCAAGATCACCCCCTTGATATGCATAAATACTTGAATACGTTAATTCATCAGAAGAAAAAGCTTTTGAAGCATGAATGCTTGGCTCAGAGGGAAAAAGCCCCGAAGACCAGACAACCTCAACGCCAGTTGAGGTGCTTAAATCATAGTTGTATTGATGTAACATCTCATAAGAATTTCCAGATATAGTTAAAACCTTTTCTACCCCATCACCAATATATGTTATTTCTTTTGTTTCACCATGGCCAACTCTTAAAACACCGTTAGAAAACTCAGAGGAGGGGAGTCTTTCAAAGGCTTGGGTTAGTTGAACAAATTTACCACCGACCTCAGTTGCAAGGCACGGAGAGCATTTTGGCTGGTCAGGATTTAAATTATGCATTAGGACAACATTTTGGCGAGAATCATATTCGCCAAGCGAATTATAAGAGCCAACATAACGATATTCACCATTATCAACATCTAAAAGCTCATAGTTTACTATAGAGCCTCCCGATTGATTGGATATTTCGGCACGATAAAGCGGGGTTTCTATGGTAATAATATCTATAGGGGTGTTGCTAGAAGAAGGTGTTCCTGTTTTGGCCATTAAAGATTTTTCTGATACATTTATAGAATCAATAAGCGTTGTTGGTCCTACTACCCCCCAACCAAGGTCAGACTCACCATTGGGTTTATCAGCAAGAGAAGCCACGTCTTGGTCTTGCACTCCCAGCCCTATCATCTCCATATACCTCGGGATTAACATAAAAATACCAAAGATTAGTAAGGCTGCTAATATATTTCTCTGTACCATCAAACGACCTCTTTTTTATTATTTAATAAAACCCAGTCAGACACAACATCATTAATTTCGCAAAAAGTAGAGTTTATGGATTTAGGTTTTACAATAAGCCCTCGAGTAGGGAGCAAGCCCCTTTCTTTAAAATGAAAAAGAGAGGCCCTACACCTCCTTTTAAACAAATTCCGCTTTGCTGCTGAGCCCATTTTTCTGGGAATTATAAATCCTAAATAAAATCCATCACAATTTCTTGACATAAAAGAAATATTATTTTTTGAAAAAAAATGTGGAGAGAGGGCAATATGGTTGAATATTTTACTGTTAATAGAGGAATTCATCAAGCAGACAAAGATTTTCTACCCTTGTTTCTACGACGAGCTAAAACAGCACGACCAGCCTTAGAAGCCATACGAGATCTAAAGCCATGCTTGTTTTTACGTTTTCTATTACTAAGTTTAATTGTTATTTTCATTTTTTTACCTCAACTGTCAAAGGAGTAGAATATAAGATTTAATTATTATAAATAAAAAACCATTTATAATTCTATTTTTTTGACGTAATTACTGTTTTAATTCCCCCCCGCGGATTAAAGTCGCCTGTAATATCAATACTTTTAGGCTTACAAGCACTAACAAAATCATCTAAGATTTTATTTGTAACATGTTCGTGAAAAATTCCCAGAGTTCTAAACTTGACAGCATATAGCTTTAATGACTTTAGTTCAACAATATGATTGTCCGGAACATAGTTAATAATTATTGTTCCAAAATCTGGCAAGCCAGTTTTTGGACAAACACAATTAAACTCTGGAATTGAGATATTAATGGTATAATCTCTATCAGAATATTCATTCTTAACAATTTCTAGGTCTTTAAAGGTTGGACTATTACTGGTTGCGTTTTTCATAATGCTATATTAACTACAATGGGGATACAATAGAAACAAAAAAGGCGCCCATTAGGCGCCTTTTATTTTACCAACCCTTTCTAGGGGGTCTAATTTTTCTTCTTCTTCGATGTCGTCTTTTTCTCTCTAAATCTTCATCATCAAGCTGATTATCACTGAACTCTTGATTGTCAAGCAAAGAGCCCTGTCCGTACCAACTTATTGTTGTATTGGTATTCATTGGATTTGCAGCACAAACAAAAGACCACACAAAACAGACACCTACTAATATATAATTATTCTTTTTCATAGTGTTTACCTCTAATAAAATATATCTATAATTTTTGTTATAGTCAAGGAATATCGAAATTCAACAAAACTATTCATCTTTATTTTTCCACTCCAGGGGGGTGACCGCATCACATATAATTTCTTTTCTATTTTGTCTGATATTGTTTTTATCAATCCATGACTGCGTATGAATTCGACCCTCAACATATAAAAGCTGTCCCTTTACAACAAATTTTTTTACAAAATCAGCTAATTTGTTCCATGCGACAAGATTGTGCCACTCTGTGTGCTCTTTTTTCTTTTTATCTGCATCAATCCACACCTCGTTGGTTGCTAAAGAAAAGGTAGAAATTGAGTGTCCACTTGTTGTGAATTTTAATTCAGGATCTTGTCCAACGTGACCAACCAAAATAACCCTATTAATACTATTTTTTGACATCATGAATAAAAACTACTGTTTTTTTATTGGAAATTCAATTGAAAAAGTAGTTAGTCTGTTAGACGAAGAGACAAAAAGTTGCCCAGAGTGTGCCTCAACAATTTTTTTACAAATCGTTAAGCCCAATCCAAAACCAGATACAGAGTTTTTATTCTCTTGTGATCTAAAAAAAGGAAGAAATATATTTGAAACCTCATCTCCCTTAATTATTGTGCCGCAGTTTGAAATTTCAAAACAACACAACTGCTCCTTTTGTACAACATTAATCGTGATTGTTTGATCTGGGTCACCATATTTCAGGGCATTATCAATTAAGTTTCTAACTGCAACAATCATTTTAGTTTCATCTATATCAATAAATATAGATGACATCGAATTGTTAATATTAAATTTTTTCAAATCAACATTAATTAAATCCATTACTTTGGTTATAAAATTTTTTGTTTTGATAGATTCAACCTGCATATTGGTATATGGAAGAGATAATTTGTCTGAGTATAGTAGATTTGAAATCATACCCTCTAGAAAAACAACTTCATCAACTAGCTTATTTTTATTTTTATGTTCAGGCAACATTTCAGTTAATAGGCGAATCCTTGCTAGTGGAGATCGAAGTTCATGACTCACATCAAGAAGCAATTGTTGTTTTTGAGATAAAAGAGATTTGATATCAGAAATCATTTTATTAATAGACATTGATAACTCTGCGAGCTCATCATTTCCCCTTACAGTAATTTGTGTTTTCATGTCCCCATGACGCAACCCCCAAATTCTTTTTTTCATCCACTGAATTGGCTGCAAAAAACGCCTTATAAACAAATTAATAATAAGTATAAAAACCATAGACACAACAAGTGGGGGAAAATAGTTTATATATTCAGGAGCATATTTTTCATCTGTATAAAGAAACACATGAAACGAGTCTTTATTAACATATGTCATATATTCTCCATCGAGATTAGATCCAAACGAGCCAAACAATGGCGTAACAACATTATGTATCTCTCTAAAATCACTACTATTAGTATAATCCAAATAACCCTCTGGGTTTACCTGTTGAGGATAAAACCATGCAACAGAAGAGTCTTGATTAAAGAAGGAAACATTTAAATGAAGATTGTCAACTTCACTTTTAATAGAAATCGTATCTTCAGGAAAAGCCCAACCATCAACAAGATAGGAGTAAAAAAAGAGCTCTTGTGCGTCTAGAATTGTATCTTGGTCGGTATAGTAGTATTCAACAACATAAAAAACAACCCCCGAAAGCACTAGGGAAAAAAGAGCAACAAGTAGCCCAATTTTATAGAACAGGTGTGCAGTGAAGCGTTTATACACTACTTAGTCACTTTAGAGGCAATAAAGATATATCCAACACCATGAACGGTTTTTATAAAACGCGTTCGCTCAGGAGTTTCTCCAAGTTTATTACGAAGCCTGCTGACCAAAACATCAATTGAGCGATCAAATGATTGCCACTGAATTCCTCTTAAATTTTCTACCAAAAACTCCCTATCAAGAGTTTCACCGGCATGCTCAGCAATTAGAACAAGCGCCTCAAACTCTGTTGTTGATAGATGAACGGGGGCCCCATCAAGAACAACCTCTTGTTTCATTTTATCAATATGTAAACCCTCAAACTCTAAGATATCAATAAGAGAGGAGGGTTCATTTACTCTCCTTAAAATTGAATTAATACGCGCAAGAAGCTCTCGTGGCTCAAAGGGCTTTGGCATATAATCATCTGCACCCAAATCTAAGCCTACGACACGATCTGAAATCTCACCACGAGCCGTAAGCATAATAACAGGAGTTTCATGTTCTTTTCTAATAGATCTTAAAACTTGAAATCCATCCATTTCTGGAAGAGTTATATCAAGAATAATTAAATCTGGAGAAAAAACGTCAACCTCGTTTAGGGAGTTAACAGATTCATGTATCGATTTAGTTTTAAAATTATTTTCCCCTAGAAATTCTTCAAGGAGGTCTGTTAATTTTTTATCATCATCAATGATTAATATTTTTTTCATCATTTTCCCTTCTTTGTTAATTAGATAATGCAGTCAAATAATCATCTATCTGATTTTTAAAAGAATCATTATCATTCATTTTTTTTTCAATTAATTTACATGCATGAACTACAGTTGAATGGTCTCTCCTGCCCAGCTGATCGCCAATTTTTGATAATGGCAAACTTGTCAGCTCTCTTGACAAATACATAACAATCTGTCTCGCCAAAGCAATTTCTTGTCTTCTTGATTTCCCTCGAACCAAGCGCTCTGGAACACCCAGCTTTGATGTAATGTACTTAGAAATCTCCTTAATACTAATAGCGTGAAACTCCTTATCTCCTATCATTTCACGAACAACCCCCTGAACAAGCTTCATATTAATATCTACTTGTTTAAGAGAGGATATTGCCAACAATCTCACTAAAACACCCTTCATTTTACGAATATCTGTTGTTATGGATGTTGCAATAAATTCTGTAATTTTATAGCTTAAATTAATATTGTTTTGCTCTGCCTCATTCATCAAAATTGCAATTCTCGTTTCAAGATCAGGGGCCTGTATATCCACCATAAGCCCTGATTGAAATCGTGAAACCAGACGTTCCTTAATGCCAGACAATTCATTGGGATGCTTATCAACCGTTAAGACAATTTGTTTTCCCTTTTCAAACAGATCATTAAATAAATGAAAAAATTGTTCTTGAGTTTGCTCCTTACCTTCAAAAAATTGCACATCATCAAGCAACAAAATATCAGAAGACCTGTATTGATTAGCAAAATCCGTAGATTTGTTTTTTTGAATAGAGCTAATAAACTCAAGCATGAATCTTTCGCTTGTAAGGTAAGTAATTTGATAATCAGGGTACTTTCTAAGCACTTTATTTCCAATAGCCTGCAACAGATGAGTTTTGCCCAAACCAGTTGGACTATAAATTAACAATGGATTAAAGGGAGTCGTTCCAGGAGCATCAGATACGGATTCACAAGCCGCTTTAGCAAATTGATTATCCTTACCTTCAATAAATGTATTAAATGTGTACCGTGAATTGAAAACCTTTGTTTTATTATATCTTTGTTGAAACCGCGGGTAATTTTTTTTTCTTTTAGAAAAAGATGGGATTTCTTGAGGCGTCTTTGATGTAATAGGAACAGTATAGTTGATAATTAAAGACTTAGAAGTTATACTATTAATAGCCTCATCGATTAAAGTTCGATATTTTGATTCTAACCATTCATAATGAAACTTGTTTGGCACAAGAAGAGTTAAGTCATCATCATTAATTGAAGAAATTTGCACACCATCAAACCACGTTTGAAATGCAGTTTCCTGAATTCTATTTTTTATAAATAGAAGGCACTTCCCCCAAACCTCTTCTTTGTTAAATTTTTCATCCATAACTTATCAACAACTTATTAACAATATAAATGACAAACAATTAAAGATGTCAATAAATGATATAAAATCAAATCTTTTTTATTTTGCCCATCGAGGGGCACCGTGGGTTAAAGATGAAAATACAATTTCAGGATTTAACAAGGCAATAAGTTTGGGATGTCAAGGAATTGAAATGGATATTCAAAAAACACTCGACAATCATATCATTATTTTTCATGATGACTATATTGTATTTAAAAATTCAACACACAAAATATCAGAACTAACATATTCTACCATTAAATATATGTTGAACAAGAAAAACAAAGCATCACCACCGCTCTTTAATAGTATTATACCCATTATTAAACAAAATCCTAAAGTTATATTTAACATAGAAATTAAATCAACCAAAATCACTAACAATATCATTATAAAGCATATTAAAAAACAACTAACTATCAATAACATCATAGACCAATGTATCATTTCTAGCTTTAATTATTTCTTATTATTACAAATCAAATTATTGTTTAATGGGCTCCGAACAGCTCTTATTATGGGCAAAAAAAGACTGATTCCGCCCAAAACCTTACGTAATAAATTATTAATTCAAGCATTAAACCCAAATTATATTCATGCAAACTGGAAGTATTTAGATAGCAATCTTGTTGTTTGGCTACAAAACAAGAATATAGGAATTCACGTTTATACTGTTAACACCACAGAAATTCAAGATAAAATGATTCATAGAGGTATTAATATTTTATTTACAGACAATCACACGCTCTATTCAAATAAAACATCAAAAGATTGAATAATTATATTATTACAAGCCTGTAATTGTTTTGTTGATTGATGTCCATGCGATATTAGCACACAATCAATACCCAGCGCCATACTAACGTCATAGTCAAGAACAGTATCGCCAATGAGCAGAAGGTCTGATTTTCTGGATGCCAAATTATCTAGCAATTGCTTTCCTTGTTTTATTTTTCCTCTTGCAATATAATTATTTACTCCAACAATATGTTGAAAAAAATCATCAATAGAATAAAATTTTGTCAGATCATCCAATGTGTTTTGATGTGATGCCGATAAAAGCGAAAGACTAATATTGTTTTCCAATAGTGTTTTAAGCAAATCAATGGACTGTGGAAATAATTTTGCTACATATTGCCTTTTTTTATATTCAGCTACAAACTCTTTTTTTAACTGATAAAAGGCATCCCTTGAAACATCCAATCCAATTTTTTTATAAAAATCAATTATAGGGAAACAAAACAAGTCTCGATATATCTCTAAATTGATTTTATTCAGTTTTCTTCTACACAGCAATACATTCAAAACATCTACAAAGACATTAGTGTCATTAACAAGAGTTCCATTCCAATCAAAAATTATATGTTTTTTATCATTTATCATTAAAATCTTTTAAAAAATTAAATGAATATATTCCAGCATTGTGTCCATCTGCCCAAACAATTCTAATTGCATAATGTCCTATATGGCTATATGTAACTATTTGATAACTTTGTTTTTTATATTGTTTTGGATTCTTATTAATATAAAGATTGCCAAAAACATCAGTTTCTCCAGAGCAATTTGCACATGGACAGGCCTTTCTAAGATCTAATAAATTAAGATATGATTCTGATCCATCCACCCAGCTGATAGCTAAGCTATTATCTAAAACAATAATATCTTTTGGCTTCATGTTCATTGAATTTTTTGATTAACTAATTTTAAAAAATCTGACTTATTATTAAAATTCATTCTATTATTAATGAAATCAATGGAAAAGTCTGTCATAATAATATTGACATCATAGTTATTTATTTTATTAAGCTTATAATAATCTTTACTTGTTGTAATAATTGCTTTAGCACGAGAGTCTTTCATTTTTAAAATAATATTTTTCATGTCTTTATCAGCATAGTTATAATGATCAGGATAATGTATAAATCCATTAATAGATAAATTTTCCTGCTTTAAAGAATTCATAAATGATTTAGGATTTGCAATCCCACAAACAGCAAAAAAAGTAGGAGGCGGGGTTTCACCTAAATCAAAAGTAAGAATGTTTTTAGTTATTAATTTTAAACTATCAGGCGGCACATTGTTGACATGACATTCAGAGTCGAACAGCGCATCATTTGTGAAATCTTTCCAAATAAGGACATCTGCTCTTTGTAAAGATCCTATTTTTTCTCTCATTAAAGTTTGATTCTTTTGTGCATTAATCATGACAATATCAAGATTTCTGTAGATATATAAGGATTGAAAACCATCATCTAAAATTATTACATCACAATTGCTAATTTTATGAGCAGCCTTAATTGCTTTAACCTTATTGTTTCCAACTACCATAGAAATAGAAGGGTGTTTTTTCCATAGAGCAAAGGGCTCATCTCCCAAATCATCTATAGAATAAGAATTTTTATTGTACCCATTAAGAACAACCATTTTTTTACTGATACGCCCATATCCTCTTGTAACCACACATGGATTTTTATCAATAGATATCAAATATGAAACAAGCCAGTCAGCCATAGGTGTTTTCCCTGACCCTCCCATAGAAATATTACCAATAGAAATTATTGGAATATTAAATGTATGAGTTTTCAGTATTTTATTTTGATAAAGCTTGGTACGCAGACTAGAAATAAAATAAAAAATATATTGAATCAGTTTCATGCAATCTTTTCATCTAATTTTTCTAAATGCTTATTAAGATAAACAGTTAAATCATCTGCACTATCTATCTTGCGAGCACCATCTTCAACATCCATGGGTTCAGAAAAATCTATATAAATTTCCCCAAAAGGCTTTGGGAGTCTCAGCTTATCCCAAGACCTTGCCTCCCAATATTTCGTTGAATTACAAGAAATTGCAATAATTTGTGCATTCGATCTAACCGCAATTTTATACGATCCTAATTTTGCCCTTTGTGGAGGCCCCTTAGGCCCATCATTGGTAATAGCAATAATGGAATCATTTTTTTTAAATATTGCCAACATTTTTTTTATTACATTATCCCAGCCACGCGTACTGGAACCCCTTATTAATCCAATAGAAGATCGATTTAAAAAATGTGCCATTATTTGTGAATCTTCGTGTGTACTAGAAACAGCCCAAAGATTAGGTGTTTTATACTTTTTAAAAAAATATACTGCATATAAAAATCTAGCATGCCAAGAACACAACATAATGGGTCTCTTATTTTTTGCAGCGCGCTGTAGGTTCTCTAATCCAGACACATGCCATTTATTAGTACGAAAAATAAAGAAAAAAATCACTTCTACGAACAATGACATAATATAGATTTTGATTTTTTTCATTTAGTAATTATAGTGGCAACATTGTTCATCACATTGCTTTTATTTGTAAATTTATTTGTTACTAATTTCATTTCATGCTTAATAGCATTATAATATTCCTTATCATCTAAAAGCCGATTCATAATCAACAATAAATTATCTGCATTAACATCATTCTGTATAATTTCAGGAATAATTTTTTTGTTCGCAACAATGTTGGTCATTGAAATATATTTAACTTTTATCAATAATTTTGAAATATATCCCGATAGTTTAGACAGTTTATATGCAACAACACATGGCGTATTCATAAATGTCGCCTGAAGAGATATTGTGCCAGAAGTAACTATAGCCGCATCGCAACATTCAAGCAATTCTATAGGTGATTCAGTTATAATTTTCAAATCAGATAAATCATATAGCTTTTTTATTTCTATTTCATTAAATCCTGGGGCCAACCCAACAACACACTCTATATTTCTATTCTTCATTAATTTTTTTGCTGCCCTAAGATAAATTGGAAAATGTTTTTTTAATTCTTGTGTTCTGCTACCTGGAAAAACTCCAACAATCTTTTTTCGCAATGGGAGATTCAATTTTTTTCTTAACATTTTTTTATTTGATGGTTTCCAATAATCTAAGAAAGGATGCCCAACATATTTAGCTGTAACACCATGTTGCTTATAAAATTTTTCCTCAAAAGGAAATATAACCAACATATTATCGACATTTTTTTTTATGGCAACAACCCTATTTTCATTCCAAGCCCAAAGTTGAGGGCTTATAAAAAAGTCAATTCTTGTTGATGGAGAGAGCAGCTTTATTTTTTTTGCAAGGCTTAAATTAAATCCAGGAAAATCTATTAGAATCACGCTATGTGGTTTTATTTCATATACAAATTTTGCAATTTTTCTTACAAGACTATTCATATAGGGAACTTTTTTTATAGCCTCAGAAAATCCAATAACTTCAATTTTATGGATATCTTCAAATTGATTTAATCCAGCTCTCACCATATCATCTCCACCCACACCCCAAAATTCAATATGACCAGCGACATTGCGCATTGAATTCATTAATTGACCGCCATATTGGTCACCGGATGTTTCGCCAGCAATAATGACATATCTTTTCATCAACTAATTATTTTTGGAATTGATTTGATTACGAATTTGAATAGCTACTTGTAGGGCAGCAAGTCCATCTTTGGCAGATACAACTGGACTGATACAACTATTAATTGATTGAATAAACGCCTCCAACTCTACTTTTAATGCATTGTGCGAAACAATGTTTGGTTTATCGTATAAAATGAATTTTTCAGAATTTTCATTTACAACAATATATGAACCATCTTTCTCTGGTTGCTTATTTGAAAGCATATATGTTTCAACACACGGATTTAAAAAATCAATATTTGTATATATATTTTTTTCAAATATTCTAAATTTTCTAAGTTGTTTTTGTGAAATCCTACTTGCTGTCAAATTTGCAACACATCCATTAGCAAACTCAATTCTAGTATTTGCCATATCAATAGTATTAGAAAGTATTGAAACGCCAGACGCATTGATTTGATTTATATCTGATTGAATAATTTGTAATAAAATATCAATATCATGTATCATTAAATCTAATATTACATCAACATCTGTTCCTCTAATATTAAATGGAGCCAACCTATGAGATTCTATAAATTCAGGTTTAACAGATTCTTTCTTAAGGGCACAAAATGCTGGATTAAACCTTTCAATATGTCCAACCTGAATCAATTTTTTATTGTTTTCAGATAGTAAAATTAATTTTTCAGCCTCATCTATATTTGTTGTAATTGGCTTTTCAATAAAGACATGACAGCCCAGATTAAGAGCCTGTTGTGCAACGGAATAATGAGTTGACGTGGGAGTGCATATCGAAACTGCATCACATTTAGAAAGTAGATCATCAAGGTTTTTGTATGATTTTACATTATATGTTTTTGAAACACCACCAGCACACTTACTATCAACATCAAAAACACCAATACAATCAACATTATGTATAGTTTGATATTGTTGAATATGAAATTTACCTAAGTGTCCAACACCCACAACACCAATGCGCACTATTGATTTTTTTTCCATGATACAATTTAAGTATATTTGTTCTTGTTTTTTAAAAATTTAATTTTGAAATTAATTGCCTATAAAAAAAGAGAAGATCAATGACCTTAATGATGAAAAATTGTATTAGCTATGGAGTTCTAGGAATAGGACTTTTGATGTATTTTATTTTTATAAATGCATACCAATTTGTTGAATCAACAATTGTAATGTTATTAGCAGTTATGCTATGGTCAGTTTTAACAACATATTTAGATACATTTAATACACAAATTTTTTCTAAGATTTTAAGCATATCTGGTTTGATATTTGCTATATCATTTTTCTTCTTTTTTGGAGTAGAAGAGGTTCCCATGCCTAAGGGGGCTATGTTATTTAATGCTTCCGGCATAGCTATGACACTTTTTATTATTTTTATGTCTATCCTTCCAGTGCTTTATGTCATTCATGGAGATAAAACGAAACAGACCACACATCAAGACACATCTACCGCTCAATCAACACAAGATTTTTTGATATCAAACGAGGTAGAAGAAATTGATGATAATTGGGAAATTGCAACGGACGAAGATATAGAATCTGGAAATTTTGAAGTAGCAGCCTAATTAAAATTAATTTTTATAGTAACCCCTTAAAACACTCGCCAACAATCCCATTCTAATTATATGGTTGCCAACAAAAGGTAGCCTGTATAGTGATATAGAAATAAAATATAGTAGATTAAATAAACATTTTAATAATATATTTTTTTTTAATAAAAAGTTATTTTTAACTATATCAATTTGAAGTGGCTTATCTAGTAAAACAAAATTAGTGGATCCAAACTCCATCATTTTCTTTAAATGTTCTCTATATGTCGGATGGTTATTTCTATTGGCTACTGCTAGTTTTGAAGCACGCATCATATTAGGATATTTTTTATTAAATTTATATGACCAATCTAGTTCTTCTCCGCCATAAAATCTTAAATCAGGATTAAATAGAATTGTGTTCATAATAGATTTTTTCACCATACAGTTACTAAATAAAAAATTTTGGTAACTAACAACGTCATGTTGATTATATTTTTTAATTCCTCGTTGATTATGATTTAAGTATTTTGAAAAATAAAAATCTAGAGAATTATAGTTTAAGCAACCAGAATAAGCGACTCCATTGGTCATTGATATAGATTTTTGATATTCGTTGATTATATTAGGATGAACTGTAATATTACTATTCAAAAATAAAAGCCATTCTCCACTAGCCATTTCTATGCCTTTTAATCTAGTGGCTACTCTCCCCATGTTTTTTAGAAATCTAAAATTTAACTTTTTAAAATTTAAATTTAAATTTTTAAAAAATTCATATGAACCATCTGTTGAACTATCATCAATATAAATGACCTCAATATTGTGGTTATCTACATTAATATGATTAATTGAATTGAGAGTATCAGGAAGTGTAGTAATGGTATTATAACCAATAACAATAATCGATATATCGTAGGAGCTACTTTTCACAGATTATCTCAATAAATGTTTTGTGCTGTATATTCCATGTGAATTGTTTATCAACATCACTAGTAATTGTATCAAACCTACCATCTTGAATTTTTTTTATAGCTTGTAATTGATCATTAATATTATTTTCATCAACAACTAAACCTAAATTATATTTATTAATTATATTTCTCATGTTTTTCAAAGAAGAAGATATGATAGGTAGTCCCATTAGTGCATATTCAAATAATTTATTTGGCAATGCAAGTTTATTGCTAACCCCGTACCCTCTAATAATTAGCCACCCAATATCACAGGCTGATGTATATTCAAATAAATCTAAATATGGTACTCTACCTGCAAATTTAACCCTATCTGATATATTGTATTGTTTTACTTGATTAACAAACACGTCCTTTGATTCGCCATCACCAATAATTATAGCTGTTATGTCTGAGCTAGATTTAATTAAATCTATTAATTTCCCAATACCACGATATTTTTGTATTACACCCTGATAAACAATGATTGTATGCCCATCAATAATATCAAATTCCTTTTTTAAATTAATTTTCTCCAAACATGCGCTAGGCTTCATTGGGTAATTATATATCTTTTCCCATTTTAAATGCGAATGATGCCCATATATTTTTTTTAAAAGAATCTCATCGGAACTAGCAGTTGTAATAATATTTTGTACAAAGCGAAGAAAATAATTTTCATAATAAAAAGTTATATTTTTATATAATGGTTTATATTGAAGAGCTGCGAGTTCAGTATAAATTTCCCGACAATCATATATAATTTTTGTATTTTTCAAACAGCAGGATGAAGCGAGAGAATATAAATCTGCTGATATTGCAACATCAAAATTTTTATTATGTAAATACAACCTCACCTTAACATAAAACTCAATATATTTTAATATTCCCACCATCCTTAGATTGATTTTATGAAAGGTTACATTGCTAAATAGTGACTTCTTAAAAATTTTCTTATGTGTACCAATTAATGTAATCGAATAATTTTCCTTCAACAGCGAATTGATCATATTAATACAACGAGCATCATAATTAAAATCGCCAAGAAAAGTAATCACAATATTTTTTGTTTTCATTTTATTTGAGAAGTGTATTTGTAAATTATTTTTGAGGCAATTGATTTTGGTAGTGAATATACAATCTTGAATAAAATATTTTTAAACGAAAGAAAATCACATTGAATTGCATGATTGTAATATTCCTTTGCTTTATTATATTTATTAGCATAAAAGAACATGCTACCTATTTTTCTATAGTGAGTTGCCATTATTTTCTTATTAGAATGTTGTATAATATATTCTTTATGTTTATTAACAATATATTCAATTGCTGAAGCTTCATTGTAGTCATTAGATGATTGACTTTTCTTAGATAAGTTCCATTGAAATAAATTTTCTTCTATATTTTCCATTCGTGGATTTTCTTTTGAAATAGAAATGAAAAAATCCCAATCCTCAGAAGGCTCAGCACTAGAGTCTAATTTATTGATATGCTTATATAAAAAAGGTGCTGAAAATAGACAACATTGAAAAAAAGGACCAGGCTCACCAATAATAGAATGTTGAAAATTATCTTCTAAATTATTTAGTTTTTTTTCGTATTTAGTTTGATCAATCATGTTATTTATTATAAAGTTTGATGTTACAAAGTCTAGATTGTTTTTTTTAATTATATGAGATTGCTTAGATAGCTTATCATCTAGCCAGACATCATCATCATCAATAAATGCAATATATTCACCCTTAGATTTTCTTACCCCCTCAACACGAGATTTTGATACTCCAAGGTTTGTAGAATTTTTATAATACTTAATGCGTGAGTTTTGAAGTTTTAATATTTTATCTTTCGTTTGATCAGACGAATCATCATCAATAATAATAATTTCTATATCCTTATAACTCTGGCTGCAAACATTAGAAACAGTTTTTATTAATTCATCATCATTATTATATGTTGGGATAATAACTGAAATCATGCGCGTTGCATTTTATAAATTTTCAATGCTCCAATTATAATATAAATAACAATAATGAGAGTGAATTCTAATTTGAGATAAGCCAGGAAAGCAATACTACTTACAATAGATATATATAAAATATCATATAAATTATATTTAATTGGTAGCCAATATTGATTTTTATATAATAAAAATAATGACATAAATAAATATGCAAATAACGTTGCAAAGGCGGCACCATAAAAACCATATACAGGGATTAACAAGTAGTTACTAATAAAATTAACTATAAAGCCAACTCCCCAAAAGTATGGCACCCAAGACTGTTTATTTTTAATATAAATTGAAGGCATTTGAAGAATAAAGACCCCATAGATAGCATAGCTAAATGCAACAATAGGGATTATCTCACCACCGCTCCAAAAAGCTTCACCTATTAAATAGATGTTATTAATATTAATTTTAAAAAGAATTGGCCAAATCATTGTAATTATAGTTGATATGAAAATTAAAAAAACAATAAACTTACTACCAATTTGTTCAAACTGTGTGACACTATCATTATGCTCACTTTTTAAATAAAATGGTTGCCAGTTTAAGTTGAAGGCTCTAACAATTAATAGAATTATCGCTCCAATTTTATAGCCAGCTCCATATAAACCCACATCCTCAACAGAACTAAGCCATCCCAACATTATGCGATCAGCCATCTCTATCATTATAAAAAATATAGATGCGGGTAAAAATGGCATACTAAATAAAAGCATTTTCCTTAATAGAGCATAGTCAAATTGATTAATTTTTAGATTAAATGCTAACAAAGGCAGTAATAATAATAATTGAATTATAGAAACGCAAACCAGTGCAATTAAGGCACCATTAAAGCCCATACCTAGACTTTGAATAAAGTATATATTGAGAGTTATTGATAATAGAACATTCGCTAGGCTTACCATTAAAAAATAAATTGGCTTTTCTAGTAATCTTATAATAGTCATTAATCTTGAGGAAAGCATATCACTGAATAAAATTCCTATTACCAACATAGCTATTGTTTTTGAGGAATAGATACTTACAGTATTAAAATAAATTAGAGGTTGATCAAAAATATAAATAATTAAGCTTAACACTATACCCCAACAAACAGAGTATATAAAAGAGGTTGTTATAATTTTCTTTGAATTATTTTGTTCATAGTATTTTAATAACGAAGAATCCATTCCATGACTATAAACAGTATTTAAAAAAGCAATGATTGTATAAAATATGAAAATATATCCCGCTTCCTGCGCCGATAATAAATTCGTATATAGGGGCAGAAGTAAAAAAGAGATAGCCCTAAGTCCTAAAAATCCTATACTATAAATAAATGTAATGTTCCAAAAATTATTTTTTATGCTCACAATATTCCTTTTGATATGCAATTCTTAGAACTCCCTTAGCATCGAACTGTTCCTTAAAATGAATCAAGCTAAATTTAGGCGACATTGGATCCTTTTGTTCCGGTGTATGAGAAACACCAAAGTCTACCATGTTATATCCATATTTTTTGGAGACCTCCATACACTTATATAATTGTAGCATGGCAACTTGTGAATTTCGATAAACTGGGGATATTGCATTATAGAATACTAATGACACTTTTCTGTTAGCAAAAAATATTACACTACCTCCAATAACCTGGTTGGATTTAACACTCAGCAGTAGTTTTATCTCTTCAGGGAAAAGTGCTTTCAACTGATATAATTCTTCTAATGAGTGTGTTGGTTTTGTTTTATATTTTTTCTTCCCCTCTAAAAGAATTTTATAAAATAAATCAAAATCATTTGATTCTTTAAATGAAAAATCATTTAAATCTTTATTATTATTTATATATCGACGCTTCCTTTTTTTTAGTAGCTCTAGTGGATTAGAGGCAGCGCTCATATCAACAACATGCGATATATATGATTCCTTAGATTTATAATTATTCCAATGAAGCAGATAGTCCATTGATTGATTAAATTTTTTTTGATAAACAGATGGACTATTAATCAAGAATAATGATTTAAATTTTTGAGAACGACAATAATCATCTACGCCCTGAATAATATCATTAGTAGTTTTAAAGTCAACATCATTGGCCATGACAAAACCACCATAACTTGACCCGGGATGCGAATATAACATATTTTCACAAATTGCAGCAGGCAATACAGCAATAAGTTTATTATTATTATTTATCAATAAAGAATGATCAACAAACTGCCTATTAATATGATAATTTATAAACTGTTGTTTCTGAAAAATAGTTCCATTGTCAGAGTCTGAAACAAATTGATCCCACTCATGCAATGCTTTTGGATTATATTTCTTGATTGTAATCATTTTAGATAAAATTATTATTAAATCAAATTTACATTTATTTTACAATAAATAATCTTATATTTTCGAATACACAACAACAATTTTTTTATATTAAATGGCTATTATAAACAAAATACAGGCAAGACAGATTTTAGATTCTAGGGGAAATCCAACAGTTGAAGTTGATTTAACTCTTGATGATGGCTCCATGGGTAGAGCAAGTGTGCCGAGTGGTGCCTCTACAGGATCCTTTGAAGCTCTTGAATTGCGAGATAAAGATTCACATTTTCTTGGTAAAAGTGTTTTCAATGCAGTTAACAATATTAATAGCTTAATTTCTAAGAGAGTGGTTGGTGATTCATTTGAAAGTTACCATGATTTAGATCTATCATTAATTGAATTAGATGGATCCAGTAATAAGAAAAATTTAGGTGCAAATGCAATCTTAGGGGTCTCACTAGCTTTCGTACACGCCTTATCTCATTATCATAAAATTTCTGTTCATGAATTACTCCTTGATAGTAAGCCAGTTATGCCAGTACCTATGATGAATATTATTAATGGGGGGAGTCATGCAGATAATAATATTGACATACAAGAATTTATGATTTTTCCACTAGGAGCTGAGTCATTTTCTCATGCAATACAGATGGGCGTCGAAGTATTTCATAATCTCAAAAGTATTTTAAAATCAAATAATTTTCAAACATCCATTGGTGATGAAGGTGGTTTTGCACCCAACTTAACCTCTAATGAACATGCAATTGATATTATTATTGATGCTATTCATAAGGCAGGTTATACACCTGGTAAAGATATTTATATATCGCTTGATGTTGCCGCCAGCGAACTATATAATAACGCATCAAACACATATTCATTATATTCTGAAAACAAAGAATTAAATTCAGATGAAATGATTCAATACTATGAAACATTGTGCTCAAAATATCCTATTATATCAATAGAAGATGGATTAGATGAAAATGATTGGCAGGGTTGGACCAAATTGTTTAAAAAATTAGGTCGAGACATACAGTTGGTGGGGGATGATTTAACGGTTACCAACCCTACTCGCCTTAAAAAAGCTATTGAATGTGATGCGATGAATGCCATTTTAATTAAATTAAATCAGATTGGAACCATTACAGAAACAATCGATACAATCAATATGGCCAATAAAGCCAATTATGGATCAATTGTTTCACATAGATCTGGTGAAACAGAAGATACAACAATAGCAGATTTATCTGTAGCAATGGGTGTTGGTCAAATAAAAACTGGCTCTGTTTCACGAACAGATCGAACTGCAAAATATAATCAACTATTAAGAATTGAGGAAAGTTTTAACTCAAAGATAGAATTTGGAAATAAAAATTATTTAGGCCACTTATTAAAATGAGAAAGAAGAAACAAAAAAAAATTCACAGTATACTGATATTAATTGTCTTGGGATTTATTTGGATAACATTTAATCAATCAGGTTTAATTAAACTTATATCTCTTCATCAAGAAAAAAATCAATTAATGAATGAGATTTCAATATTGGAAAAAGAAGAGTATTTTATCAAAAATAATATTGAACAATTAACAAATAATTTAGATTATATAGAATTTTTAGCATATAGTAAATATCAAATGGTTCATAATGATGAAAGAATATATCCACATCAAAAAATTTATAAAATTCAAGATGAAAAAATGTTAACTAAACCGTAGGAAAATTATATTATAAAACGCTCAATCATCAACTGTATCAGCTTCATTTTCCTTTCATTTATGATTGCAGCTTCAAATTCCATTCCTCTTCATTCAATCGATAATATTCCCTATTTTTCGTTAAATGATTTTCTAGATGAACTTGAATTTAAAACTGATTTTATTATTGATAACAATAAAGCTATAATTTATCATAAAGAGGATCGTATTGTTATATCTGGAGGATCTTCATACATGTTAATTAATGATAAAATATTTCATCTTTATCAACATGTCCAATACACTGAAGATGACTTTTTTATTCCTGCATATCCATTTATTAAATATGTAAAACAACTTAATATTATGAATGATTTAACAATTGACTCAATGGGTGAATCTATTGTTATTGCATTGCCAACATATAATATTCTTAGTTATTCTATGCTTAACAAAGGTAATGGTTATTCTATTGATATACACACAACTAAAACATTTGAAGAAAATTTATTAGCATTTTCAAGATCTGGAAATAATTGGCTATCCATTACTATCCCTGGAGGAAAAATTGATTCTTTAGGTATGAATAACAACACTATAAAACACCCAATTATCGATGTTAAAACTACTCAAATGGATAATGCTGCTCAAATCTCATTTTTATTAAAAATTATTCCTGATGATATAACTATCAGCTCAAAGAACAAAACAATAAATGTAGGTTTATTTATTGCTCAAAAAACAACAGCACAACAAATCAAGGAGGAAAAGGAAAAGAATATAATTAATACAATTGTGTTAGATGCTGGTCACGGAGGAAAAGACCCAGGGGCATGTATCAAAAATTGTAAAATAATGGAAAAAGATATAACGCTAGCAATAACCAAAAAATTAGGTAGTATTCTAGAATATGAGCACAAAATGAATGTTATATATACTAGAGAGGATGATAGATTTATACAACTTCAAGAGCGTACAAGAATTGCAAATGATAATAAAGCAAAAATTTTTGTCAGCATACATGCTAACTCAATAGATAATAGTCCTAAAACAAAAGGTTTTGAAACATATTTATTAAAAATAGAAAAGTCTTCTGCGGCAATTAATGAAGTTGAAAAACGAGAAAACAGTGTATTAGATCAATTTCAGTCGCAAGGCAATATGAATACAGTTTCAAGAATGAATGCTATTCTTATTCAAAGTGCAAATTTTGAGCAAAGTGAAGATCTTGCAAAAATGATTCAGAAAGAGGTTTCTAAAACAACAAAGAAAGATTTAAACAGAGGTGTAAAGCAGGCAGGTTTTCAGGTATTGTGGGGGGCAACCATGCCCAATGTACTTGTAGAAGTAGGGTTTATTACAAATAATGAAGAAGTAAAAAACTTAACATCATCAAAATATCAGGATAAAATAGCTCGTGGGATTGCAAATGCTATTATAGCCTATAAAAACAAACATGAAAAACATATCTTCGATTAATTCAACACCAACTATAGGTATTTTTGATAGTGGTCTTGGTGGCTTAACTATTTTAAAGCAATTACAAAAAGACTTTTCTAACAATAAATTTCTTTATTGTGGTGATACGGCGCATTTACCATATGGTACAAAGAGTCAAGATTCGATAGAAAAATTTTCAAGCAATATTGTTAATTTTTTGATTTCTAAGGGTGCAGATATTATTATAGTAGCCTGTCATTCAGCTAGTTCAGTTGCCATTAATTACTTAAATGAAATTTTTTCCATACCTATCATTGAGGTGATTACACCATCAATTAATTCTGCAATTAATAAAACGCGAACTAATCAAATTTGTGTAATAGGAACTCATACAACAATAAACTCAAAAACATATTCAAAGAAAATCCAATCTATTAATAGTGATATTATTGTACATGAGATAAATTGTCCCCTGTTTGTTCCTATTGTTGAAGAGGGATTAGAAAATCATGATATATCATATATGACAACAAAGTTATATTTGGAATCTATAAATTCCATTGGGATTGATACATTAATTTTAGGTTGCACTCACTACCCAATATTGATAGATACCATTAATAGAGTAATAGACAAGAATATATTCATTGTTGATACAGGCCTATCAGTAAGCCAAGATTTAAAAAATATTATCGGCATCAATTCACAGGGTCATTCTTTTATACCTCAACATGAATATTATGTTTCAGATATGCCCTATCGATTTCATGAATTAGCATCCAAATTTTTAGATCAACAAGTTAATGATGTGAGGTGCGTTGAATTTAAATAATATTGGGAAAGATTTTCTATTATCCTTAGAAACTAAAGGAATTAAGCTTGGATTAAAAAGAACCAAGCAACTTTTTCAAGTTTGTGGAAATCCAGAGAAAGATTTAGATAGTATCCAAATTATTGGTACGAATGGAAAAGGATCAACCGCAGCAACTCTATCAAATATTCTTTGTGAATCTGGAATTAAAGTTGGGTTATATACCTCACCTCATTTAGTAGATTTATCCGAGCGTATTCAAATTAATAATAATCCTATCGATAATACTTTTATTAATCATTTTATAGATTTATTTAGTGCAGATATTGAGTTATTGGGCTGCACTTTCTTTGAAACCTTAACAGCTATGGCAGCATATTACTTTAAAAATCAGGGTGTAGAGGTTGCGATATTTGAAACTGGCCTCGGAGGAAAATTTGATAGTGTCACAGCGTGTAATTCTAAACTACAGTTATTTACAAAAATATCTATGGATCATTCTCATATTTTAGGAGATTCCATAGATAAAATTGCAACAGATAAATCATGTGCAATGCATTCTAATTCTATATGCTATTCTGTACAACAAGATGACAATGTTAATCAAATATTAATTGATAGGGCAAAAGAGAAATCTGCTGAAATAAATTTTACTTTAGAAAATTATAATGATAATATAATTCCATCACTTTTTGGTAATCATCAAATAGAAAATACTAGATTAGCAATAACAGCGGCAAAGCACTTTATAAATTTAAGTGTAAACAATATTAGTAAGTCAATTAGTAATGTCCATTGGCCAGGCAGAGTCGAATTATTACAACAAAATCCCAGTGTTTATTTTGATGTTTCTCATAATGACGATAGCATTCAAGCATTCTGTAAGGCGATAGAATCCTTAAATCATATTGATAAAAAAATACTAATCATTTCTATTCAAAAAACAAAAATTATTATAGATTCAATCCCTCAATTAGAAAATATTTTTTCTAAAATTATTATCACTTCATTAAATGATAGAATGTATAGTACCGATTCATTATCTTCTATGTTTTCTAATAAAACACAAATTGAAATTTCAACAAATCCTGATAAAGCTATTAAAAACACCATGATGAATATCGCAGAGAATGAACTTTTGGCAATTATTGGATCGCATTATTGGGGTGAGTATATTTATAATAACTTTTAAATTTTACTTGGCTAGTAGTTAATTAAAGTCATAAACTACCTATTATAGGGGTATACTTCATTAACCCCTGAATTCCATTTTGCTTTTTAAGCATTTAATCCACAAACTAACAAAAGGAAAATCAATGGAGACGGCTAAACTTAAGTCATTGACAGTTAAAGAATTATTAGTTCTAGCATCTAAACTAGGTATTCAGGATTATGTTGGTGTAAAAAAACAGGATCTTATTAAACTAATTTTAGAAGCTGAGGCGAAAAAAGAAGAAAAGCTATATGCAACAGGATGTCTTGAAATTTTATCTGATGGATATGGCTTTCTACGATCTTCGGAATGTAGTTATTTGCCAGGACCAGATGATATATATGTTTCCCATTCTCAAATTAAAAGATTCCGCTTGCGCACAGGCAATATAGTGGCAGGGCAAATTCGACCACCAAAAGAAAAGGAAAGATTTTTTGCTTTGTTGCGTGTAGATACAATTAATGGTAATGAACCGAATAGCCATAGGAATATTATCCATTTTAATAATTTGACACCTCTTTATCCTGAAGAGCAATTAAAGCTAGAGGTTGATTCAAAGGGAGTTTCAACGCGTGTTATTGATATTTTATCACCTATAGGTAAGGGTCAGAGAGGCTTATTTGTAGCTCAACCTAAAACAGGTAAAACAATTTTATTACAAAAAGTAGCTAATTCTATTACTACGAATAATCCTGAAATTAATTTGATGATTTTATTAATTGACGAGAGGCCAGAAGAAGTAACTGATATGGCGCGGAGTGTTTCTGCAGAAGTGATTGCATCTACATTTGATGAATCTGCGGAACGGCATGTTCAGGTTGCAGAAATGGTATTACAAAAAGCAAAACGAGCAGTTGAAGTTGGAGAGGATGTAGTTATTTTATTGGATTCAATAACTAGATTAGCTAGAGCATACAATACAGTGATTCCTCATAGTGGAAAAATTTTGTCAGGTGGTGTAGATTCTAATGCTTTACATAAGCCAAAGAGATTTTTGGGTGCAGCTAGGAATGTTGAGGATGGAGGTAGTTTAACAATTATTTCAACGGCACTTATTGATACAGGTAGTCGTATGGATGAAGTAATTTTTGAAGAATTTAAAGGTACTGGCAATATGGAGCTTGTATTAGATAGAACTTTAAGTGATAAGCGAATTTACCCTTCTATTGATTTAAATAAATCAGGAACTAGAAGAGAAGATAAATTAATAGGTAAGAAAGATTTATCAAGAATCTGGATTCTAAGAAAATTATTATCGGGCATGACAAATATTGAATCTATGGAATTTATATTAGATAAATTATTAAGAACTAAGAATAATAGAGAATTTTTAGACTCTATGAGTGGATAATTGATATGTTAGCAAAACGTATCAGTAGAATACAGCCTTCCGCAACATTGGAAATGACAGCCAAAGCAGCAGAACTGCGAGCAGAAGGAAAAGATGTATTAAATATGAGTGTTGGAGAGCCAGATTTTAATACTCCTAGCAATATAGTTGATGCAGCGATTCAGGCAATGAAGAATGGACATACGCGCTACACTCCAGGCGGTGGAACAAAAGATTTAAAACTAGCGATTCAAAAAAAGCTAGATCGAGATAATCACTTGAGCTATGATCTTAATCAGATTATTGTTTCGTCTGGTGGAAAGCACTCGTTATATAATGCATGCCAAGCACTATTTGAAGCAAATGATGAAGTTATAATCTTTACACCCTATTGGGTATCTTTTCCAGATTTTGTTTCAGTAACAGGTGCAAAACCGGTCTTTGTTAAAACAGATCCAAATAATCAGTATGAACCAATTTTTGATGATTTAGAATCCAAAATAACTAATAATACAAAAGGTATGATTATTAATTCACCATCCAATCCTACGGGAGGCGTATGGAGTGATGAGGCAATTAGGCGAACTATTGATATTGCCAAATCACGTTCTCTCTGGGTATTTTCAGATGAATGCTATGAGCAGCTAACATATAACAGAGATTTTAGAAGTACTTTTGATTTATGTAAAGACTATAATCGTATACTAACTTTTCAAAGTTGTTCAAAAACCTATGCTATGACAGGATGGAGAATTGGATATATTGGAGGAAATTCTAAAATAGTTAAGGCTATTACAAAATTGCAAGGGCAAAGCACATCGTGCCCTAATTCTATTGCACAATACGCAGCTACTGCAGCATTAATTGGTGATCAGCAATGCGTAGAAGACATGAAAG
>MDSW01177212.1_pt1 | contig 26036 bp, 29 predicted proteins | sample 811171 | NCBI WGS metagenome assembly MDSW01 (sample SAMN05326641, study PRJNA326480) | marine metagenome | isolation source: seawater | place: Atlantic Ocean: North West | collected 2012 | reverse complement strand
TAAAAAAATATCTTTGTATATATAATATGTCAATATAACTTACCAATATGAAAGAACTTTTATATTTAAAAGACGATCAATTAAAAGAGTTTATAGAAAAAATTTTTATATGTTATAGGGAAACTTTCTCAGATACCAAAAAAGTATTAAATAAATACTCTTTAGGTCTTGCGCACCAAAAAGTATTACAAACTATTTCAATATATGATGGAATTACGATTTCAGAAATACTTAGGAAGCTCAAAGTTACTAAACAAAGTCTAAATAGAGTTCTTAAAGATTTAATCAAACTTGATGCAATTAAGTTTGATAAAGATAAACATGATACAAGAGTAAAGCATGTTCATTTAAGCGCAAAGGGTCAAAAAATTTTTGAGGAAATTTTTTTAGCTCAAAAAAAGCGTGTTCATAAGGCTTTACTAAATTCGACATCAAAAGAAGTGCTCTATTTCGATAATGTAATCAAAAAAATAATAAATGAGTGACAAAAAATTTCATATTTTAGTAGTTGATGATGATGATGGAATTAGAAATTTAGTCAAAAAATACCTTGACCAAAACAATTTTCTAGTCTCGACAGCTTCTGATGCTGAAGATGCTCAAAATAAAATTGAAGTTGTGAAATTTGATTTGATAATTCTTGATATTATGATGCCAGGTAAAAATGGATTACAATTTATATCTGAAAATAAAAGTAAGATTTCAACTCCAATAATATTATTGACTGCCAAAGGTGAGGCTGAAGAAAGAATTGAAGGATTGGAAACTGGAGCCGACGATTACTTGCCAAAACCATTTGAACCAAAGGAGTTATTGTTAAGAATTAAAAATATTCTTAATAAAACTAAAATAAAACTCGAAAAAAAAGCATATAAATTTGGAAGTGTTAATATTGATTTAGACAAAATGTTTGTTTTAAAAAATAACAAAGAATTTAAAATTAATCATACAGAAAAAACTATTCTACAAAATATGATATCTTCTCCTGGAAAAATTTATTCAAGAGAAGATATAGGAAAGATAATTAAACTTGATAAAGAAAGGTCGGTTGATGTAATCATTACTAGATTAAGAAAAAAAATTGAAAGTGATCCAAAAAATCCAAAATATTTACAGACAATAAGAGGTGAAGGTTATGTTTTATGGATTGAATAAATTTATAAAAAATTTATTACCTAAACAGCTTTTTTATCGTGGATTATTAATTGTTGCTACACCAACAATTATTTTACAAATTACTATTTCAATTGTTTTTTTTGATAGTCTTTGGATTAAAACAAATAAAGGGATGACTAGAGCGCTTGTATCAGAAATAAAAACATTTATTGATGCATATGATTACGAGACAAGTAATAAAGAATTTATACTTGATCTATTTCAAGAATCCTTAGAATTTAATGTTAAATTCGAGGAAAATAAAATAATTCCAAAAAATGATCTTGAAAGATGGTTTAGTCCTATGGATAGATCGCTAAGGAGAGAATTAAAGTCAAAAGGTTTAGATTATTGGTTTGATACGACATCTTATAAAAATTTAATTGATTTAAAAATTTCGTATAAGAATGGCTACTTTCATTTTTTCATACCTAAAGAAAGATTGATAACTACTTCTGCACGATTATTTGGATTATGGATTACACTTCCAGCAATTTTAATTATTTCTATTGCAATTATTTTTTTAAAAAATCAGACGCGTCCAATAATAAAGTTGGCTGAGGCCTCTGAAAAATTTGGAAAAGGCGAAAAAATTGAGGAGTTTAGACCTTCTGGGGCACTTGAAATAAGAAAAGCAGGATATGAGTTTGATAAAATGAGGAAAAGAATAATGAGACATCTTAAACAAAGATCTGAAATGCTATCAGGTATAAGTCACGATTTAAGAACACCATTAACAAGAATGAAATTACAGCTAGCATTTATAGATGACAAAAATATTTCAAAAAAATTGTCAGAGGACGTAAACGAAATGGAAAAAATGCTTAACGAATATCTTCAATTTGCCAGAGTAGGCGCGGATGAGAGTACTGAACCTTTTGATATAACTGATTTGATAAAATCTATTTTAAGGAAATATAATAATGACAAACTAAACTTTGATGAGGAAAAACGGATATATTTTAACGGGAGAAAATCACTAATTGAAAGATGTTTAAACAATTTATTTGATAATTCTTTAAAATATTCAAACAAAGTCGAAATTAAATTAGAAAAAATTAAAAACAATATATTTATTTATATTGAGGACAATGGCCCGGGAATACCTAAAAATGAATACGATAATGTATTTAAGCCATTTTATAAAATTGATAAAAGTAGGGCTGAAACTAAATCAAGTGTTGGTTTAGGATTGTCAATATCCTCAGATATAGTTAGATCTCATGGTGGAGATATAAAACTTAATCAATCTAGATTGGGAGGTTTACAAGTTAGGATTTTTTTACCCTCTTAGATTTTTTTTTTTGTTTAATAATTGTTTTTCCAGAACCTCAATTCTTTTCTTAAGTATATCGGTTTCCTCTTTACTTGTTAATCTTAAATTGAATACGAAATCATCTCTTTTAGATTTTAATATATTTGACATCTCAGTTGAGAGATCTTTATAGTTGATAAACCCTTTTTCAACTAGTTTTGCTAATTGTTCTAATATAATTTTAGATTTTGACATGAATTTATTTTTTTTTTTATTTATATAGATTTATAGTAGTTTTGACTAATGTTTATAAATAATTTTGACCCAGTTGCGTTTAATATTCTATCATTTGAGATCAGATGGTATTCTTTAGCTTATATTTTTGGTATTTTAATAGGATGGTACTACTGTAAAAAAAAAATTTTGATTGATGAAATTTTATCAAAAAAATTTGACGATTATATAACTTACTTAATAGTTGGATTAATTATCGGTGGTCGTTTAGGTTATGTGATTTTTTATAATCCAGATTATTATATTAAAAATCCCTCAGAGATAATTAAAGTATGGAATGGAGGAATGTCATTTCATGGTGCTGTTATAGGTATTATATTATTCAATTATTTTTTTGCAAAAATAAATAAATTAAATTTTTTCTTATTCTTAGATTATGTTTCTTTAGTCGCCCCAATAGGTTTATTTTTTGGTAGAATAGCAAATTTTATGAATTCAGAATTATACGGAAAAAAAACTGAATTTTTTTTATCTGTAAAATTTGAAAGTGTGGATGAATTCCAAAGACACCCTTCACAACTTTATGAGGCTTTCTTTGAAGGTGTCTTGTTATTCGTTATTTTAGTAATTTTTTTTAAGAAATTTAATAATCAAACTGGTGTAATTTCCTCTTTGTTCTTAATTTTTTATTCTACATTTAGATTTTTTGTCGAATACTTTAGAGAGCCAGACTCTCATATAGGTTATTTAATTTTAAATCTAACAATGGGCCAATTGTTAAGCATTTTATTTTTTATAACAGGTATTATTATTTTCTCAAAAAAAAAAAGAGTAAATGCAGAATAAAAAATTATTACCTATCGATAAATTTATTGAGCTTGCCCTGTATGATAAAAAGAAAGGTTACTATATGAAAAAAAACCCTTTTGGAGATCTAGGAGATTTTACTACTTCGCCAAATATTTCAGTTTTATTTTCTGAGATGTTAAGTATTTGGATAATCTTATTTTGTAAAAGTTTAAAAAATCTAAAACAGATAAATATTATAGAATTAGGCGCTGGAAATGGTGAAATGATTTACCAAATAATTAAAACTATTAATGTGCTAAATAACAATAAAATCAAAATTAAATTTTTTATATATGAAAAAAGTATTTTTTTACAAAAAATACAAAAAAAAAAATTAAAAAATTTTTCTGTTAGATGGATCGATAGTTTTAATCAATTAAATAACAATACCAACTTATTTATTTGTAACGAATTTATAGACTCATTTCCAATTAAACAATTTTCAAAAACTAGAGGAAAATGGTGTGAAAAATATGTTGATCTTAAAAAAAGAGTTTTTAAATATAAAAATATAAATATAATTGATTTAGAAAAAAAATTTAAATTAAGATTATCGAAAAATCAAAACTTTATTGAATTCTCTCCATCTTTATACAGCACATTAAAAAACATTTCTGAAAAAATTAAAAAAACAAATGGAGGTATATTAATAATTGATTATTTTAACATGGGAGAAAATATGCGTGATAGCTTGCAAAGTATAAAGAGGCATAAAAAAAACGACTTCTTAAAAAATGTTGGAAATGCTGACATAACATATGTTCCCAGCTATAGACAACTTAAAAACATGTTCTCTCTTTTTGGTCTTAAGGTTGGAGGACTTTCAAATCAAGGAGATTTTTTAACTAAGTTAGGAATAGAAAAAAGAGCGGAAATATTATCAAAAAATTCACTCTTCACAGAAAAGGCAAATATTTTTTTTAGAATGAAAAGATTAGTTGATGTCAGGAAAATGGGTAAACTATTTAAGGTGATTTTTATCTGTAACAAAAAAATTAATTTTAAATTTGGTCTAAAATGATTTTATCGAAGAAATTAAAAAAATATAAGTTTGTTAGTCACGGATTCTTTGGACTTAAGGGGGGGTTATCTAAAGGTGTTTATAGAACTTTAAATTGTGGATATGGATCCTATGATAAAAAAAATAATATAAAAAAAAACATTAACATCGTGAGTAAGAAAATTGGTTGTAAATCTAATAAAATTATAATTAATCATCAAATCCATAGTAAAAAAATTTATTTTTTTAAAAAAAATCAAAAAAGAAGGTTTAAAGGTGACGGAATATTAACTGAAACAAAGAAATTGGCTATTGCAGTGCTAACTGCAGACTGTGCTCCAGTGATGGTTATAGATAAAAAAAGAAAAATAATAGGCATTATTCACGCAGGTTGGAAAGGAGCATTTAAAGGTATTATAAAAAATATTTTATCTTCCTTCATTAAAAAAGGTAGTAATAAAAAAGATCTTCTAGTTGTAATTGGACCAACCATTGGCCAAAAAAGTTATGAGGTAAAGAAAGACTTTAAGACGAAATTCTTAAAAAAAAATATGAATAATAAAAATTTTTTTATTAATAGAAATAATAAAATTTTATTTGATCTACAAGGCTATATAATTGATCAATTTAACAGTAATGGAATTAAGGATATTGAAGTTATTAAAAAAGATACTTTTGATAAAAAAAACAATTTTTTTAGTGCAAGAAGATCACTTAAACAAGGTTTAAACGATTATGGTAGAAATATATCAATAATTATGATTAAATAATGTTTCTTCTCGAAAATATGAAAATACTAACTGGTAATAGTAATAAAAAACTTAGTCAAAAAATTTCAGGTTTTCTTAAAAACAAATTAATTAACTCCAGCATAAGAAAGTTTTCTGATGGTGAAATTTATATCGAAATAAATGAAAACATCAGAGGCAATAGTATTTTTTTAATCCAGTCAATTTCTTCACCTGCAAACGATAACCTGATGGAACTTTTATTGTGCATTGATGCATTGAAAAGATCGTCTGCAAAAAATATTACAGCAGTAATTCCTTATTTTGGTTACGCAAGACAAGACAGAAAAGTTGTTCCAAGAACCTCAATTTCTGCAAAGTTGGTTTCAAATCTTATAACTAAAGCTGGCGCTGATAGAATTGTTACTGTTGATTTACATTCTGGGCAAATTCAAGGATTTTTTGATATTCCAGTTGATAATCTTTTTGCTACTCCAATTTTTGCAAGGCATATTAAAAAAAAAATTAAAACTAAAAATCTTATTTGCGTTGCTCCTGATGTTGGAGGAACGGCACGAGCTAGAGCTTTAGGAAAAATGTTAAATATTGGACTTGCGATTGTAGATAAAAGAAGATCAGCTCCTGGCAAATCAGTTGTAATGAATGTTATCGGTAATGTTAAAAATAAAACTTGTATAATGGTTGATGATATAATTGATTCAGGTGGCACAATCGTTAATGCAGCTAAGGCACTTAAAAACAGAGGTGCAAAAGAAGTTCATGTCTATGTTACTCATGGGGTTTTAAGTGGCGATGCTGTAAATAAAATTCTTAAGTCTGAGATAAAAAATTTAATAGTCACAGATACTATAGAAAATATAGATAAAGTTAAAAAAGCTAAAAATATAGAGGTATTATCTATATCAAACCTCGTTGGTGAAGCTATAAAAAGGATTTCAAATTCAACGTCTGTTTCTGATTTATTTAAATAATACTTGTAAATTTTAGGATCTTAAGTTAAAAAACGAAAATTTTATGAATTCAATACAAGCAAACTCTAGAGAAACAAAATCAAAAGGACAAGTTAACAGTTTAAGGAAGGAAGGCCTAGTACCTGCAATTATTTATGGTGGAAAGTCTGATAATCAAAAAATATCAGTAAATAAAAAAGAAGTTAAAACTTTAATACAAAATGAAAACTTTTTATCCAGTGTAATTTCAATAAATTTAGATGGAAAAGAGGAAAGTGTTCTGCCAAGAGATATCAAATTTGATGTAGTGACTGATGAGCCTATACATTTAGATTTTTTAAGAATAGTTAAAGGATCAAGATTAATTTTAGAAATTCCAGTTAAATTTATTAATAATGATAAATCGCCTGGTTTAAAAAGAGGTGGTGTGCTTAATATAGTTAGAAGAAAAGTTGAATTAAAATGCGGGACAGAAAATATACCTAAAGAATTGGTTGTAGATTTAGATGGACTTGATATCGGTGCTAGTATAAAAATTTCTTCTATCAATTTACCTGAAAATTGTTCACCTACAATACAAGGAAGAGACTTTGTTATAGCGACTGTTGCTGCACCAACAGTGGTCAAGGAACCAGAGAAACCTGCTGAGGAAACTGCTGCCGATGGTGAGACTGCAGAAGGAGCTGATGGATCTACAACTACTGCGGAGGCTTCAGATAAAGATAAGAAAGATGGTGCCGAAAAACCTAAGGAAGCTGATAAAAAAGACGATCAGAAAGCACCAGCTGAAAAGAAATAGTGATTTTCAATAATATAATTAATTTATGTTACTTTTTGTAGGATTAGGTAATCCAACACCAAACAGCGAAAATAATCGGCACAACATAGGTTTTAAAATTATAGACTCGATTAATAAGCAATTTGGATTGTCGAAACAAAAGCCCAAATTTAAAGGATTGTTAACAACTGGCAGCATTGAAAATACAAAAGTCTACGCAATTAAACCTCTGACATTCATGAATAACTCAGGGATTTGTATTAGAGAGTTATTAGAATACTTTAAAATTGAACCTGATAATGTTGTAGTTTTTCATGATGATCTTGATATTGAATTTGGAAAAATTAAGGCAAAAAAAGGTGGTTCCGATGCGGGGCATAATGGTATTGCTTCAATAGATAAATTTATTGGTAAAGATTATTCAAGAGTAAGAATTGGTATTGGAAAACCAGATAACAAAATTTCTGTTTCAGACTATGTTCTTGACAATTTTAGTGAAGAAGAGCAAAAAAAAATTGAAGAAATAACTGACAACATTACTGAATGCTTATCTATGCTTATAGACAAGAAATTAGATTTATTTTCAAGTTCAGTAAATAATAAATAATGGGACTGAAGTGTGGTATAGTGGGCTTACCAAATGTTGGTAAATCAACATTGTTTAATGCTTTAACTAGTTCTAGTAAAGCCCAAGCTGCAAATTTTCCATTTTGTACAATAGATCCAAATATTGGGGTAGTACCGATACCTGATGAAAGGTTGGATAAATTGATGGAGATTTCAAAATCAAAAAAAAAGGTTCAAAATACTATTTCATTTGTTGATATCGCGGGATTAGTTAAGGGAGCCTCTAAAGGAGAGGGACTGGGTAATAAATTTTTATCACATATAAGAGAAGTTGATGCAATTATTCATTTAATAAGATGCTTTGACTCTGACAAAATTCAGAATGTAAACTCAAATGTTGATCCTATTAGGGATATTGAGATAATTAAAACAGAGATGGAACTAGCTGATATAGAATCGATACAAAAAAGATTGGAAAAAAAAAATATAAAAAATCTTAATGAGGAGGATGCAAGTTTTTTAAATACAGTTATGAAAAGAATAAACTCTGGAGAAAAGAGTGAAACATTAGAAGTTGGTTTTGATACCAATCAAGTAAAAAAAAGTGGATTGCTATCAATTAAACCTAGTATATTTGTATGCAATGTTGACGAAAAAAGCCTTCCAGATGGCAATGATTTTACTAAATTATTCATGGAAAAGTATGGCCATGAAAATACTGTTCTAATATCAGCAGAGATTGAAAACCAAATTAATCAATTAGAGAAGTCTGAAAAGTTAAATTATATGGAAGTTCTTAAAATTAAAGATACCGGACTAAATAATTTGATAAAAAAATGTTTTAGACTTTTGGAACTTGATACTTTTTTTACATCTGGTCCAGAAGAAACTAGGGCCTGGAATATAAAAAAAAATTCTACAGCTCCTGTAGCCGCTGGTGAAATCCATACAGATTTTCAAAAAGGATTTATAAGAGCTGAAACTATTTCTTTTAATGAATTTATCAAAAATAATGGATGGGCGAACTCAAAAGCAGAGGGAAAAATGAGATTGGAAGGTAAGGATTATATTGTGAAAGATGGAGATATTTTAAATTTTCGTTTCAACACGTGACCAAATTCTTTTCATTGTAAAGTAAACTAATATTGTCAAAATTATTAGATAAGTAATAGCTCTAAAACCAATTTTGTGTCTTGTCTCAAGAGAAGGCTCTGCTGCCCATGCCATAAAAGTTGTAACATCTTTTGCCATTTGCTCTACAGATGCTTTGGTGCCATCATTATATTCGACTAAATCTTCCATTAGAGGGTTGGACATTCTTATTTTATTACCTGCCATATATTTGTTATAATATACACCATCATCAAGACTTATTCCCTCTGGCGGATCATCATAACCTAACAAAACCGAGTAAATATAATCTGCACCGCCCTTCCTAGCCTTCACTAAAACCGACATATCAGGTGGGTAAGCTCCACCATTTGCAGCAGCTGCCTCTTTTTCATTTGAGTAAGGACCAACGAAATTATCTGATAGTCTTGCGGGTCTAGTAAACATTTCGCCATCATTATTTGGTCCGTCATTTACCTCAAAATTAGAAGCTATGGCTTTTGCCTCTTCTTTTGAAAACTGTGGTCCTCCTGGCTCTGACAAATTTCTATAACTTAAATATTTCATTGAGTGGCATGCTGCACAAACTTCATTATATACCTGATAGCCTCTCTGCAATGATCCTCTATCAAATTTTCCAAAAAAACCTTTAAAGCTCCAACCTGGGCTTAAGGGCTTTGTTGCTTTCTCCGCAGCAATTAAACTAGTTTGAAAGTTGATTAGAACTAAAATTATAAAAAATTTTCTTATTATTTTTCTCATATTTTGTCTTTTTTATCTTTGACAAAAGATGGATTTGGACTCCCCCCTAAAACAGGATCTGTCAAACTCAAGGGCACATCAAGGGTTTTCTCTTTATAACCAAGTATTGGCAATATTATTAAAAAATGAGCAAAATAATACGCAGTTCCTATTCTTGCAATTAACAAATATAATCCTTCTGCCGGCATTGCCCCAACATATCCAAGAATAAGAACGTCAGCAATTAAGAACCAATAAAATTGTTTATACAAAGGTCTAAAAATTGTAGACCTCACTTTAGAAGTATCTAGCCAAGGTAATATAATTAATACAAAAATTGCCCCAAACATTGCAATAACTCCAAGTAATTTATCAGGAACAGATCTTAATATTGCGTAAAAAGGTAATAGATACCACTCAGGTACAATATGTGCTGGTGTAACCATAGGGTTAGCTTCAATATAATTATCTGCATGTCCTAATATATTTGGAGAATAAAAAACAAAAAAAGCAAAAATAATTAAAAAGATTAATAAAGCAAACAAATCTTTTATAACTATATACGGATGAAATGGTACAGTATCTTTTGAAGGTTTTTTAAGATCTATTCCAATGGGGTTATTATTACCTGGAACGTGTAATGCCCAAATATGCAATACCACTAAACCTAAAATCATAAAAGGAATTAAATAATGTAAACTAAAAAATCTAGTTAAAGTTGGATTATCTACTGAATATCCTCCCCACAACCATGTTGTAATACTTTCTCCGACAAGAGGAATTGCGCTAAACAAGTTTGTAATAACAGTGGCTCCCCAAAAACTCATTTGTCCCCATGGTAAAACATAACCCATGAATGCAGCAGCCATCATAAGCACATAAATTATCATTCCGATTATCCAAATTATTTCTCTAGGAGATTTGTATGAACCATAATACAGAGATCTAAATATATGAATATACACCGCTAAAAAAAACATAGATGCTCCATTTGCATGTACATATCTTATTAACCAACCATAATTTACATTTCTCATTATATGTTCAACACTACTAAATGCTAAATCTGCATGAGCAACATAATGCATAGCTAAAATTAATCCCGTTACTATTTGCGTAATTAAACAAAAGGTCAGTATTCCACCAAATGTCCACCAATAATTGAGGTTTTTTGGAGTAGGATAATCTGTTAAATGATTTGCTAAAGTTAATAATGGCAATCTATCATTAAACCATTTACCAAATTTTGAACTAGGTGTGTATTCGTGATTGCTCATTTATTTATCCGATTTTGATAGTGTTGGCATTTACAAATTCGTATTTTGGAACTTCCATATTAGTTGGGGCTGGACCTTTTCTTATTCTGCCTGACGTATCATAATGGGATCCATGACAAGGACAAAACCAACCATCATATTCTCCTTTGTCACTCAAAGGAACACATCCTAGATGAGTACATACTCCAAGCATAACAAGCCACTCTGGATTTTTTGCTCTATCCTCATCTTTTTCAGGATGCTTTAAATCCTCAAGTTTCACCTGTCTAGCTTTCTCGATTTCTTCTTGAGTTCGTCTTTTAATAAAAACAGGTTTTCCTCTCCACAATACTGTAATAGATTGCCCGGGTTCTACTAAACTTATATCTACTTCAGTACTTGCTAAAGCTTTTACTGAAGCATCAGGATTCATTTGATCTACTAAGGGCCAAACTACAGCACCAACTCCAACTGCTCCTGTAGCTGCGGTTACTGTTGTTAAGAAATCTCTTCTATTTGGTTTTTTTTTATCTGACATTTATTGTTTATTATTTGATCTATATATGATTTCTTAAAAGAAAAAAAAGATATTTCTATGGATAGAATGACACACAAAAAGTCTGATATTTTGACTAAAATTGCCCTTTACGAGCCAGATATTCCCCAAAATACTGCAGCAATTATAAGAACATGCTCATGCTTAGGAGCAAAAGTTGAAATCATTGAACCGTGTGGGTTTTTATTGAGTGATAAAAGATTTAAAAGAGTAGTAATGGACTACTTGGATGAAAATGAAATAAAGTTCTATAAAGATATAAATGAGTTTTTTAAAGAAAAAAAAAATAGCAGAATAATTTTAATGACAACTAAATCAAAAAAAAATTATACAAAATTTCAATTTAAAAATGGGGATACGTTGCTTTTTGGTAGAGAAAGTGCAGGAGTCCCTAAAATATTACACAAAAAAATTAAATTTAAATTGAAAATTCCGATGATTAAAAATAAAAGGTCTTTAAACGTTTCTTCAAGTGTTGCAATAACTCTTGCGGAAAATTTACGTCAAATTTTGAATTAAGATGAATGCAGAAATTAAGAAAAAAATAAGTAAAAACTGGTTCAAAGTTTTGCAAAATTCTATTTGTAAAGAAATTGAATTAATAGAAAATAAAAACAAAATATTTAAATCTAAAACTTGGTTAAGGGGAAAAAAAAAAAATGAAGGTGGTGGAGAATATCGTATTTTTGAGAATGGTAAAGTGTTTGACAAAGTAGGTGTTAATTTTTCAGAAGTTTACGGAAATTTTTCAAAAAATTTTAAAAATAAAATTCCTGGAACGAAAAAAAGTTCAAAATTTTGGGCATCGGGTATTTCTGTTGTGATGCATATGAAAAATCCAAATATTCCCGCAATGCATTTTAACACCAGATATATATTTACCTCGCATGGTTGGTTTGGTGGAGGTATTGATGTTACACCATCTAAAAGTAACAAAAATTATCGTAAATGGTATCATAGTATTTTAAAAAAAGCCTGTAATCGGCATAATAAAAAATATTACAGTAAGTATAGCAAATGGTGTGATAAATATTTTTATCTTCCACACAGAAAAGAAATTAGAGGTATAGGTGGAATTTTTTTCGACTATAAAAAAAAGAACTGGGAAAAGGATTTTTCTTTTGTAAGAGATGTCGGACTTACATTTAAACATCTTTTTACAGAAACAATTAAAAAACAGAATAAATTGAAGTGGAATAAAAAAGACAAAGAGGATCAATATTTAAAAAGAGGTAGATATGTTGAGTTTAATTTACTATATGATAGAGGAACAAAATTCGGTTTACAAACAGGTGGTAATGTAAATGGAATATTAATGTCGTTACCTCCAATAGCTAAGTGGAAATAAAATGGATAAAGAACCAATTACAATAAATGGACTAGAGAGGTTAAAAAAAGAGTTAATTTTTTTAAAAGAAAAAAAAAGACCAGAAATTGTAGCTGCTATTTCTGAAGCAAGATCTCACGGGGATCTAAAAGAAAATGCAGAATATCACGCAGCAAAAGAACAGCAATCTTATAACGAGGGCAGAATCCAAGAAATTGAAAACACAATAGCTATAGCAAATGTTATTGATGTAACTAAAATTAATAATGATGAAAAAGTAATTTTTGGATGCACTGTTTTTTTGATAAACCTGGATACTAATGAAAAAATAAATTATAAAATTGTTGGAAAAGATGAGGCCGATTTAAAAAATAAATTACTTTATTATAAATCACCAATTGCAAAAGGTTTGATTGGAAAATCGAAGGGAGACTTTGTTGAGGTTGAAACTCCAGCTGGAAAAAAAAATTTTGAAATAACCGATGTTAAATACGTTTAGTCTTTTATAATTACATCTATCTCATTATCAGAAATTTTAAATTTATTATTTATCCAAACTTCCTCAATTTTTCTTAATTTTTTACCCAAATCCCTACCTTCTTTTAAGTTATATTTTTTTATCAAATCTCTCGCTTTGATTGGGAGAATTGGTTTTTCACTATCAATTATTAAATTTTTAATATCCAATATTTTTTTATTTATTGTTTTTGCTGTTAATAATCTGAAGTCAATTAAATCAATAAGAAAATCTTTACCGTATAAATAAAAAATTTTAAATAAATTATCTTCAGTAAATAAATTTTTATCTTCAAACTTGAGGTACATTTCTTTTAAAAAAAGTATTTTTTTTTTTTCTTCGTTAGACAGATTATATTTATACAAAAAAAATTCTGTATTATCTGTTTTATCAATTATTAATAAAGCTAATTTAAATGCAGAATTTTTAGAATTAAAAAATTTATACCTATCTTTTTTTATTAGTTTTAAATTATTTAATTTTACTATTTGAGGATAAACAAGTAACAAAATTTCTTGAGAGAATTTATCATTTAAAATATTTAGAAAATTTTCAATTTTAATTATTTTTCTTAGTTCATCTAAAAGTCTTTCATTGGAAAGAGTGGTTATACCTTTAATATTTTTTTTTAAAATCCTTTTTATTTCTTTATCATGCTCATGCTTACTGTAGCTGATAAAAAATCTTATATATCTTACTATTCTTAGATAGTCCTCTTTTACTCTTTCCTCGGCATTTCCAATAAATCTTACTCTGCCGTCTTCTAAATCTTTCTTTCCATTTGTGGGATCAAATATATTTCCATTCAAATCTGCATATATCGCATTAATTGTAAAATCTCTTCGCTCCGCATCTTTATACCAGTCCGTTGTAAATCTTACTACAGCTCTTCTTCCATCAGTAGATATATCCTCTCTCAGGGAGGTAATTTCAAAATTTATTTTATTAATAATTGCCGTTATTGTTCCATGTTCATAGCCCGTTTTATAATATTTAATTTTTTTTTTTTCTAGTGCATCACAAACCTCGTCGGGTTTTAAATTTGTTGAAATATCTATATCATCTACATTTTCACTATTATAAATTTTTCTAACACATCCACCTACATACCTCGCCACACCATGATTTGAGTATTCTTCTATAGCATTGAAAATAAGATTTGTTTTTTTTTCAATTTTAAGTTTCTCAAAATGCTGAGTTTTACTATTAGATTTTTTTAAATTTTTAAAAATTAATTTAAATAATTTTTTCATAATTGGCTGGGGCGCTAGGATTCGAACCTAGGAATGGCGGTACCAAAAACCGCTGCCTTACCACTTGGCTACGCCCCAAAATTAAATTTCCTATAACATATTTAAAAAATTTATATAACTTTTGTTTCGATACACCAATATCTTTTATATTTTTTTTTAAGTAATTTTAATGCATTTAAACAACTTATGCGACTAGTGAAATAACCCACTATACACGAGCCAGATCCTGTCATTCTTGAAAAAAAAAGACCTTTGCATTTCTCAAGATTTTTTTGAATTTTTTTTAGTTTTGGATATTTTTCAAAAGCTATTTTTTGTAAATCATTATTTAGTAATCTCATTTTTTTTAATGTAAAATGATTAAAATTTGAGCCTCTAAACTTTGGTTTATTAAACAATTTTACATTTTTATAAATATCTTTTGTTGAACATCCAAAATTAGGCTTTATTAAGATACATTTAATATTTAAATTTCCTCTAAGTTTATAGATATTATTTCTTTTATTATAGGATTTTAACTCTTTATCTAATCCTAAAATAACATCCGAACCTACTATTTTACAGATATCAAAAATTTTTTGCTTATTTAGTTTGACTATTTTATTTCTAATAAAATGATTTAGTAGACTTGCGGCATTCATCGAACCTCCACCTAACCCTGACTTGGAGGGTATTTTTTTTACAATTTTAATAGAATATTTTTTTTTAAGTAAATTATGATTTTCTAAAACATTTAAAAGTTTATTTATTGTATTATTCTTTCCTATACCATTAGAAAATTTTCCTACAAAAACTACTTTATGATCTGATCCATTTGTCTCAGATATATATATTTCGTCATGCAGATCTACAAAAAAAAATAATGTTTCTATTTTATGTAAGTTGTTTTTGAGTTTTCCTAAAACATTAAGTGAAGCATTTATTTTTGCATATGATTTAATTTTTTTCATTTGCTTTAAATATCGGTTAAGCCATCTAAAATTTTTTTTGAAATTTTTATTTTCATTTCTTCACTGGTATCCTCTAGTTTGAGTACATTTTTCCAAAAATATCTTGCTTGAATTTTTCTGTTCAATTTCCAAAGTATATCTCCATAATGATCATTAACAATTGGATCATCTGGCATTAAAATAACTGCTTGCAAGATAAGTTTTTCTGCATTTTCGAATTCACCTTTTAAGTAATAAGCCCATCCTATAGAATCTATAATGTAAGGGTCATCTTGTTTTAACTCGTATGCTGTTTTCAACATCTCCATAGCTTCATTAATTTTAAAATCTCTTTCTAACCAGCTATATGCTAGATAATTTAAAACATGTGGTGCCTCTGGATTAATTTTTAAGGCTGCTAAAAAATCATTATCAGCATTTTCAAAATCTTTAATTCTTTCGTAACTTCCTCCTCGCCGATAATGAACATTAACTCGAGTTAATGAATTCTTATTTAATTGATTTAAAACAGAAGAATAAAATTCAATTGACTTTTTATATTCTTTTAAACTTTTATAAATGTTCGCTAAATCAAATAAAACTTTAATACTTGGTTCTGAAATATTTTTAAATTTATTTTCTATATAATTTTTGGCAGTTTTATTATTTTCTATTTTCGATAAAATTTGGGTTTTTTTTCTAATTTTATACCAGCTGTATATTTCAGCATTATCAGGAATTTTCTGTAAAATTTTTTGCGCTTTTAAATATTGCTCATTAACATATAAATTATCAACCTCGAGGATTATATTAAAATAAAATTTTGGATTAAGGTAATTTGAAATTTTGAGATAAAATTCTGATAAAACAAAGTCTTCATCTGTTGAATATAAATTGGAGATTAAAAAAAAAAACTCTGATAACAAGTGACTTTCTTCTTTACATGAAAAATTTTGATTGAATTTATTAAATTTTTTTTTATCGATCCAATTTTTTGCTTGAAGTAATAAAAGATTTTCCTCTAAAGGATTAATGTTATTAGAAACTTCTATTGCTAAACTAATCTTGTTATTGTTTATAAGATTTTGTAAGTAAAAATACTTATATCTTGAATAATCTTCTGATGAGTTAATAAGCTTTTCAAAATAAGTTTGGGTAAATCGACTCTTCAGGTAACATTTTTGAAAAGCATCATTTATCTCACTTATTTTACCAAAGGTTTTATTTGTTTCAAATTCTTTACTGATAAATAAATTATTATAACTTTTAAGAGTCTCATATATTATAAATTCATAAGTTCCTAAATCACGGTACTCGCTTAACTTTTTTAAATGTTTAGATGCTTGTTTAAATTTTTTTCTGTGAATAGAGTCCAGAACTAAAAGAAGGTTACTTTCAAAAAAATTTACATATTCTTTATTTTTGGAGATTTTGATACTATTTATACCATAAGCAATTTTATTATTAGCAACTAATGCAAATAAATACTTCCTGAAATATTGGTTGTGCTTGTTGATTAGTTTTTTTGATGAATTAAAGAATTTAAGAGATTTTTCAAATTCTTGATTGTCAAACGACAAAAGTCCAGAAAAGTAATTTGACAAATACTTGTGGTTGAAATCATTTTTTTTATAAATATTTGCATAAAGATTGGTCTGATATAAAATAATAGCAAGGATTAAATAAAATTTAATTCTCATATAAGTACTTTATGACTTTAAGTAATAAAAATCAAAATGACAAATTAAACTTCGAACTCGCTTATTCATATAACGTTGAATATAACTTTTCTAACACGCCATTAAATAGATTTAATAAATCCGTAACCAATCATGAAAGATTAGATCTTTTGAAGAAACTAGAAAATAAAATATCCTCAATCAAGGATTGTAAATTGAAATCTAATTCTAGTAAAATTGTTTTTAGCGATGGAAACATCTTTTCAGATATAATGATCGTTGGTGAAGGTCCAGGTGCAAAAGAAGATGAGTTGGGTAAACCTTTTGTAGGAGATGCGGGAATATTATTAAATAAAATGCTTAAGGCTATAAATATCCGGAGAGAGAGAATTTATATAACAAATGTTGTTAATTTTAGACCTCCAAACAATCGTAAACCTGAAATGGATGAAATTAATAGATACTCAATTTTTTTAAGAGAACATATATCTATTATTAATCCAAAATTAATAATTTTAATGGGTAGCACCGCAATGGAGGCGTTATTTGGAAATAAAGCAAAAATCTCTAAAGAGAGAGGTAAATGGAAAGAAGTTATCATAAATACTAAAACATTTTTATCTATTATTACATTTCATCCTGCATATTTATTAAGACAACCAGATCAAAAAAAATTCTCATGGATTGATCTTAAAATTGTAAAAAAAAAAATTGAAGAATTGAAAATTAAAATTTAATGAAAAAATTTATCGCTGGTGTAGATGAGGTTGGAAGAGGAAGTTTAGTTGGACCAGTTTTTGCAGCAACTGTAGTATTTAAAAGAAAAATTGACAAAAAGAAAATCAAAGATTCAAAAAAAATATCAAAAAAAAAAAGAAATATTTTAGAAAAATATATAAAAACAAATTCCATATGGAGTATTGGTTCAGCATCTTTAGAAGAGATTGAGAAATTAAATATTTTGAATGCAAGTTTGTTAGCCATGAAAAGGTCTATAAAAAAGCTTCGAATAAAACCCTCAATAATATTAATAGATGGAAATAAATCGCCAGATATTAATGGATATAAATTAAAGTCTATAATTAAAGGTGATCAAAAAATATCAGAAATTTCTGCTGCATCTATAATTGCAAAGGTTGCCAGAGATCGACTTATATCAAAAATATCAAAAAAATTTAAAAATTACTCTTGGGATAAAAATGCGGGTTACGGAACTAAACAACATATCAAAGCTATTAAAAAATTTGGGATAACCAAACATCACAGAAAAACCTTCAATCCAATACACAACATATTGAGTCTGAACTAATCTTTACAACTAGGCGAGTTCATTTTTTTTCAATCTCTGGTTGACGTGGAATCCACACTGGAGTCTAATTGGTTTTTACAAATGTTTAATAAAGACTTAAATAATAAAATTATTAATGGAGATAGCCTTAAAGAATTAAAGAAAATTCCTGATGAGTCATTTGATCTTATTTTTTCAGACCCACCTTACAATTTACAACTACAAAAAAGTTTAATTAGACCAGACAGATCAAAGGTTAATGCTGTTATTGATAAGTGGGATCAATTTGAAAGTTTTAAATCATATGACGAATTTACTTTCGAATGGTTAGAACAGTGTAAAAGAATATTAAAAAAAGATGGATCTATTTGGGTAATAGGTAGTTATCACAATATTTTTAGAGTTGGCAAAATAATTCAGGATCTTGGTTTTTGGATTTTAAATGATGTTATTTGGAATAAAAATAATCCAATGCCGAATTTTAGAGGCACTAGGTTCACTAACGCTCATGAAACATTAATTTGGGCTTCAAAAAACAAAAATTCCAAATACACTTTTAATTATCAATCAATGAAGTCATTTAATGATGATTTACAAATGAGATCTACATGGAATTTACCAATATGTAATGGAAAAGAAAGATTAAAAAATAATGGGACGAAAGTCCATTCGACACAAAAACCCGAGGCATTACTGTATAGGATTATATTAGCATCATCAAATAAAAATGATTTTATTTTAGATCCTTTTTTAGGCTCAGGAACAACTGCAGTTGTATCAAAAAAATTAGGTCGGATTTATTTCGGAATAGAAAAAGAAAAAAAATATTTTGATGCTGCAACCGTAAGAATTAAAAATACTCATACAATTAAAGATGAATATTTAGATACTATTCAAAATAACAAGTTGAAACCTAGAATCCCATTTGGTTCATTAATAGAATTGGGTGTAATTAAACCAGGGACAGAAATTTATGATCAAAAAAAGAAGGTTTTTGCAAAAGTTATGATCGATGGAAGTATAAAACATAAGGAAAATGAAGGTTCCATTCACAAAGTTGCAGCTAAAATATTAGGAGCTGAAAGTTGTAATGGATGGACTTACTGGCATTATCAAGTGGGAGATAGTTTAAAACCTATTGACGAACTAAGACAACGCCTTAGACCAAATAATTAGATACTATAAATTTTACCCAAATAACTCTCCAAAAATTTTTTATTCTTAGAAAGTTTTTTCAAAAAAAAATTTCTAATATATTTATTTAATGGATTAGACATATGAAAGGCAAAGTAATTGAATAAAGATCTAGAGTTTATTTGCTTGGTCTTTAAAATTCTTGTTTTGTAATAGTTTTTTGTATTATTTTTTATATCATAAAAAATTTCATTTGCAGCCTCTATTGATTGTGAGGCTCCTTGTGCAAACGAAGGTGGAAAAGAAAAAAACGCATCACCAGTTAATAAAATATTATTGGAATTAGGAATTTGAATTTTTTTGCTTACAAATATAGGGAAGCACTTAAGTTCTTTAACTATTTTATTTAAATTTAAGTTGGATTTAGAGGAAATCTCATCTATCAAATTGTCTGTGAAATCTTTATTATTGAATATGTTTTTATTTGAAAACTCAGACTCAATTAACTCCTTTCTAATTATCGATATAAAATTAAATTCATTTTTCTGATTAATAGGGTAAATTACAAAGTGAAAATTTGAACCAAGATATAATGAAATATTTTTGTTTTCAAAGTTAAAAATATTTCCTCTTAATGCTATTGAGTTAAAGTATTTTGGCAGACCTTCTTTTTTAAATAGAATTTCTTTTGTTCTTGAAAAGACTCCATCTGCAGCTACTAATAGATCAAATTTTTCTGTATTTTTATCTCTAAAAAGTAGCGATAATTTCTCTTCGCTTTTAATATCAGTAAGGTCAGAATTAAAAATTATTTTTTCTTTAGGTATATTACTTAATAAAAATTCAATTAGTTTGGATCTTTTTAAAGTAGTGTATCTATTACTTTCAAAATTAAATTGTGTTAAATCAATATCACATATCATTTCAAGTGATTTTGCATCAAAAAAATTTACTTTATTTGGAAAATAAACATCTCTTGCATTCATTTTCTTAAAACCAATTTTGTTTAACAAATCAATACTATTTATTGATAGTTGTATACCGTATCCATTAATTAAATCTAAAGATGTTTTTCTCTCAAAGATCTTATATGAGAAATATTTATTTTTTTCTAAAAGATTTGCAAGAAACAAACCTGAAATTCCAGCGCCAATGATAGCAATATTTTTCATTCTATAATAAAACCGAGTTAAATATTTTTTTTGTAAATGTTGGTAATATATATTTACTAATATTTGATTTATCTAATAAAATACTATCTCTTGTTATTTTAATTTTGTTACTTTTATTTATAATAATTTTCATATTCATATTAGACATTTTTACATTAATCTTTTTAAAGGCTGAAAATTTAAATTTTTTTTGATTTATTTCAGTCATAGGAAAAATTAGTAAATTTTTTAAAAAATTGAATTTTCTATTTTTAATAAGTAAATATTTATTTTTATACCTATAAATATTTGCCTCAAAATATTTTGTTTTATTAAATTTATTTTTAGAATTAATTAAAAAGTCTTTTTTCTTAAAAGCTTTACAACTTCTTGTAAGTGGACAGAAATGACAAGATGGAATTGTGGGTTTGCAAATTAATGCCCCTATTTCCATAATAGCTTGGACATAGTCGCTTGGTCTATTAGAAAAACCAAAAAAAGATTTTTTTTTATCAAGGTTTTCTTTAGAAATTTCGTATTTTGTTTTTAGCAAAAATACCCTCTTTAGAACTCTCTCAACATTGCCATCTATTGGAATAAAAAATTTGTTGTGAGCGATAGCCATAATTGATCTCGAAGTATAGTCACCAATTCCTGGTAAAGATTTTAGTTTTTCAATATCTTTTGGTAATTTGCCCTTAAACTCCTCTAATAATCTTATTGCTGTTTTTTTTAGATTAATAGCTCTAGAATAATATCCAAGACCTTCCCACTTTTTTAAAACTTTCTGTTCGTCAGCTTTTGCTAATGATTTTAAATCAGGAAAATCTTTTATAAAACTTATAAAATAAGGAACAACAGTTTTTACTTGTGTTTGTTGTAGCATAAATTCGCTCACTAGAGTAAAATATTCTTTATTTTTAATTGAAGTTTTGTTTCTCCAAGGTAAAATTCTTTTATTATTGTCATACCACAGAAGAATTTTATTTGATATATTTGAGTTATTCATATGAGTGTAAATAGTAATTTTAAGCAGAGAAATAAAACCATTCAAGGTCTAAGATCTTTTAAAAATACTTTACCCACAAGTATTAAAAAAATAGTCTTAAGAAAAGGAGAAAATTTTTCTAAAATTTTAGAAAATTGGAAATTTATTGTTGGTAAAGATCTTTTTAACATTTGCTATCCAAAATCTATTCATAAAAATATTCAGTTTAAAAAAAAAACATTAAAAATAATGGTTTCTAGAGGTTCTGAAGTTGACGTAGAATATTCAAAACAGAAAATCATTAATAAATTTAATACCTTTGTGGGTTATGAGGCTATTAGCTCAATTAAGATTGAGATATTCGAAAAAGATACAAAAAAAATTAATATTACAAATAAGTATGTGACAAAAAGCAAGTATTCAAAAAAAATTTCTGAAGTTAAAAATGATAAAATTAAAAATTCGCTCTATGAATTAGAAAAACTATTCAAATTAAAATGAAAAAAATAATATTTATTTTAGCATTTTTTTTGAGTTCATGCTCACCGCCTGATAATACAAAAAAACAGGATGAAACTACAAATACATCCATTGAAGTATCTGGGGAAATAAAAAGAATTTCAATAGGTAATAAAAATGCCAAAATTACTATTATTGCATACGAGTCTTTAACATGTGGTTATTGTGCTAATTTTCATACGAATATTTACCCGCAACTTAAAAAAGAATATATTGACACTAATAAAGTAATTATTGAATTTCGAAATTTTCCATTAGACGCAGCAGCCCTTAATGCTTCTATAATAGCTCATTGCAAAAATGATGGCAGTTCTGAAATTTTAAATTTTCTTTATTCTGAGCAAGGAAAATGGGCAAAAGGAAAAAATATTTCAGAAGTAAACAGTAATATCGAAAATGTTCTTTTGGATGGTAATTATCAGTTAGATTTTAAGAAATGTCTAAACGACAAAAAATTAGAAAATTACGTGCTAGAGGACCGAATCAACGGGGTAAAGAAATTTAATATTGAAGCAACCCCCACTTTAATAATAAATGGTGAAAAATTCGAAAAATCACTAAATTATAAAAATATAAAAAAAAAATTAGAAAAAATGCTATAAAATAGTTAATGGAATTTAAAAAAATTCATTTAACTGGTTTTAAATCTTTCGCTGAAAAAACTAATTTTTTAATAGAAGAAGGATTAACTGGAATTGTTGGTCCAAACGGATGTGGGAAATCTAACATAGTTGAATCCATGAGATGGTGCATGGGCGAAACATCGGCTAAAAGCATGAGGGGTTCAGGGATGGAAGATGTAATATTTTCAGGAACATCAAACAAACCATCAAAAAATATTGCAGAGGTAGTAATTGGTTTGAGTAATGAAGTTAATAAAGTTTCAAATAAATACAGAGAACTAGATTATATAGAGATAAAAAGAAAAATTGAAAAAGATAAAGGCTCTAAATTTTATATAAATGATAAAGAGGTTAGGGCAAAAGATGCTCAAATGTTTTTCGCAGACTTATCAACGGGGGCGCATTCTCCATCTATTATAAGCCAAGGAAGAATAGGTGCATTGGTTACTGCAAAACCAACTGATAGAAGAGCAATTTTAGAGGAGGCTGCAGGGATTTCCGGGCTTCATGTGAGAAGGCACGAAGCGGAGCTAAGACTTAGTGCTGCAGAAAATAATCTTAAAAGAGCAGATGAACTAAGAAAACAACAAGAAAAACAGCTTGCAAATTTACAAAAACAAGCTGAAGAAGCAACCAGGTATAAATTAATTTCAGAAGAAATTAAAAAGATTGAGGCTGGACTCTATTATTTAAGACTACGCGATATAGATAATGAAATCAAAATTGAAAAAGAAATAAATACCGAAGCTGACAATGAGGTTTCTAAATTTAACATTCAACTAGAACAAATTGAAAAGCAAATTAAAATAGAAACTGAAAAAGTTGAGCCTTTTAGAACGAAAAATATAGAAAATTTGTCAAAAATACAAAGATTAAATCTTGAACTTAAAAGCCTGGATGAAGAGACTGAAAGGATACAAGATGAAATTGTTTCAATTAAAAATTCACTTAAAACAATTGAAGAAGATATAGATAGAGAGAAAAGTATAATTATAGACGCAAATTCTAACGAAAAAAGAATTAAAGACGAACGAAAAGAATTAATTGAAATAGATTCGAAATACTACGAGACCGAAAAACAATCGAATAAGGACCTCGATACTTCAAAAAATGAGCTTGATAAAATACTAAATAAGATAAGACAATGTATTAATGACCAGAAAAATTCTGATGCAATAATTTTACTTGATAATATTAATAATATTATTGGTAAATACGCTGATAGTTTCAGCAAAAATGAAAATATAAAAAAAGAATCAATAAAGAGAAATGAGAGAATTAAGATTATAGAAAAAGAAGTTGAGAGTTGGAAAAATTTATTATCAAATTCTGAAAAAATGGTTAATGAATTAAATGCAAGAAAAAATAAATTGCAAAAAAAATTAGAGGATTTAGAAACTCAACCAAAATCACAAGCAGAAAAAAAAGGTCAAATTTCTGAAAATCTGAGAAATTCAGAAAATGAAAAAAGTGAGAATGAAACTATGATAAATGAAGTTGATAATAAGATAATAAATTTAAGAAAAGAATTTAATAACTTAACAGAAAGTTCAATAACGATCAGAGAGAGAAAGGCAAGTTCTGGAGCAACTGTCGATGGCCTTAACAAAAGAAGACTAGATTTGTTAGAGAGGATTAATGAAGATTTAAGTTTAAATGAAAATAATCTTTTAGAATTTTCAAATTTAGAAACACAGGAAGATTTTCCTGATACTGTTGCACAAGAAGAATTATTAGATGCAAAAAAAAGAGATCGTGAAAAATTAGGATCAGTTAATTTAAGAGCGGATGAAGAAACCTCTAAGTATGAGCAGGAAATAAAAAAAATGGAAACTGATAGACAAGATTTAGTAAATGCTATTAATAAATTGAAAGAGACTATTGCAGAATTAAATCAAAAAGGAAGAGAGAGATTGCTTGAGGCTTTTGAAAAAGTGAATAGAAAATTTAATGAAGTTTACACAAAATTATTTAATGGTGGTAATGCAAAATTAGAATTGGTAGACTCTGATGATCCTTTAGACGCTGGATTAGAAATGCTTGTTAGCCCTCCTGGAAAAAGATTGCAATCTATAACTTTATTATCTGGTGGAGAGCAGGCTTTGACTGCATTGTCGTTAATTTTTGCAGTATTTTTAACAAACCCTGCTCCTATATGTATATTAGATGAGGTTGATGCGCCTTTGGATGATGCGAATGTAACAAGATTTTGTAAATTACTTGAAGAATTAACAAAAATTACTTCAACGAAATTTATAATAGTTACTCATCACGCATTAACTATGTCTAAAATGGACAGGCTTTATGGGGTAACGATGCCTGAAAAAGGCATAAGCCAGCTTGTTGCTGTTGATCTTCAAAAGGCTGAGAGCATGGTGGCTTAAAATGGCCAAAGAAAATTTCAAAACTCGCCTAAAAATTGCAAAAAATAAAATTAAATCAAAAGAGTTAAAACCAAAAAATGAGCAACAATCAAGCATTGGTGTGGCTTTTAAGCTTAGTACAGAATTAGTGTCAGCTGTTGCTGTTGGGACAATTATTGGGTTTATTTTAGACAATTGGTTTGGTACTAAACCATGGTTAATATTAATATTTTTTTTAGTAGGTATAGTTGCTGGGATATCAAATGTAATTAAATCTGCTAAAAAAATGCAAAAATAAAAACTATGGCAGCAAACCCGATGTACCAATTCAATGTATATAGAATTGGTCCAGAAATAAAATTAGGCGAAGTCGACTTATCATTTACCAATGCAAGTCTTTTTATGGTGATAAGTTCAATCGCAATTATTCTTTTTTTTGGTTTGGGATCTAAGAGAAATTCACTGATACCTAATAAAATTCAGCTAATTTCTGAATTGAGCTACACCTTTGTATCAAAAATGATAAGTGATACTGCCGGATCAAATGCTAAACCGTATTTTTCATTTATATTTTCACTCTTTATGTTCATATTATTTTGCAACATGTTTGGCATGATCCCTTACTCTTTTACGGTAACTAGCCACATAATAGTAACTTTTGTTTTGGCAGCATTTATATTTATTGGGGTAACAATCATTGGTTTCTTAAAACACGGTTTAGGATATTTAAAATTATTTGTACCGAGTGGAGTACCCATGGTTTTATTACCATTAATAGTTGTAATTGAAATAATTTCATATTTAAGTAGACCTGTAAGTCTTTCAGTAAGATTATTTGCAAATATGATGGCAGGGCACACTATGATGAAAGTATTTGGGGGGTTTGTAGTAAGTCTTGGAATTGTAGGTGGTTGGTTGCCACTTAGTTTTTCAGTTGCATTAACTGGCTTGGAAATATTAGTTGCTTTTCTTCAAGCTTATGTTTTTGCAATTTTAACATGTATCTATTTAAATGATGCATTAAATTTACACCATTAAGAAAATAAAGGAGGATATAATGGAACT
>MDSW01028822.1_pt1 | contig 26038 bp, 31 predicted proteins | sample 811171 | NCBI WGS metagenome assembly MDSW01 (sample SAMN05326641, study PRJNA326480) | marine metagenome | isolation source: seawater | place: Atlantic Ocean: North West | collected 2012 | reverse complement strand
GATGATATGCAAAAACCAACGGATGATATGCAAAAACCAACGGATGATATGCAAAAACCAACGGATGATATGCAAAAGCCACCTGTGGACATGCAAAAGCCACCTGTGGACATGCAAAAGCCGATAGATGATATGCAAAAGCCACCTGTGGACATAGAAAAGCCAATGGATGATATGCAAAAGCCAATGGATGATATGCAAAAACCACCAGTGGACATGCAAAAGCCATCGGATGATGATGATGTACAAAAGTCATCGGATAATGTGCGACAGCCTTTCATGAATATGCAAATGTTTCAAAATGAACCTAAACGAGAAGATAAGTCAAATGATATAAAAGATACTTTTATTAACCAAAATCCAGTAATAATAAAAGATAAAAGATAATAAAAGAATTAAAATATATTTTAATAAAATTTATAATATATTTTACTTGTTAATTTTAGATTTATCTTCGATTCTTTTTAATAAATCTTTATTATAAATTAAATTACCAGTTGGTTTATAAGAATTAATATCCTTGAATTGTTTCTTAGGTTCTACGGGAATACTATTGTTAGTGTATAAATTACTAGGGTCTGTAGGATCATCGGATTTATTATTATTTTTAATAATTTTATTACCATATCCATCAATATTTACACCAGTTTTTTTCTTTACTTCGCTACGAACATAAGATGGTATCCAGTGTTTCCATGAAATTAATAATAAATTAGGATGTGTATATCTAATCATAAATCCATTATCTCTCAATTTATCTATACAAAATGCAATACATGCTCCATGGTCATATCTTGGAACTCCTATCATCATTTCCGGAATTAAATACCAACAAAATTGGTTTGTAGTGTGTTGTCTAGAAGTAATGTGAATTTTATTATGTATTCGGGCCAATATTTTATTGTATATAGATAAAGTATTCAAATCATGTTGTTTTTTTTTCTCATATAAATCGTCTAAATTAACTTTTAATTCGTCATCGGTTTCATCACCTAATGTAAAGATTGTTTCCATAATTAAAATTATTACAGAAAAAAAGTTATTAAATAATACTATTAATTATACTATTATGGTAATTAAACATTTAGTGTTTAGTGGTGGTGGCCCTGTTGGATTAATATCATACGGAGCAGCTAAACAACTTAATAAAAAGAAATTTTGGGAGATAGAAAATATAGAAACAATATATGGAACATCTGTAGGAGCATATATAGGTACTTTAATATCATTAGGGTATGATTGGGACTGGATTGATGATTATTTTATTAAAAGACCTTGGAGAAAAATTATTGATATTGAAATTATAACATTGTTAGAAGCATACAATAAAAAGGGTTTGTTAGGAGAGAAATTTATAAATGATATTATTTTGCCTTTATTAGAAGCTAAGGGTTTATCAAAAGATGTAACTTTCAAAGAATTATACGAATTTAATAAAATAGAAATACATATTTATTCAACGGAAATAAATGGAGAACATATGAAAAAAATAGATATTTCATATATTACACATCCTGATATGAAAGTAATTACCGGATTGTGTATGAGCATGGCCTTTCCATTTATTTTCTCTCCAGTAATAGATTCTGAACAATGTTATATTGATGGCGGAGTTTTAAATAATTTTCCATTGAATGACTGTTTGGAAAAAAATTATGATTCAGATGAAATATTAGGCTTTGATATTAGATTTCCAGAACAAGAGAATAAAATATTTGAAGAATCTACAATTATTAATTATTTGGTAATATTGTTAAAAAAAATGAAGAAAGAAATCGAATTGAATAATATAAAGAGAGAAATGAAAAATATTGTAAATTGTCAAGTAAATAATTTTCTTGGATTTAAGGCATGGATAGATTTATTAGAAGATGAAAAACTCAGAAGAGAAATAATTGAAGACGGATGTAAAATTGCAGATGATTTTTTAATTTCCTTAGAGTGATTTTTCTAAAAACAGTTTAAGTGTGTCTAAATCGGGTTTTGCATCGTATTCAATTATTTGTGTTTTGTTAACTAATTTAATAGTGGGATATCCTTCTACTTTAAATTTATCTGCAGTAGCAGAATCTTCATCACAATCTATTTCGATGAACTTAATTTTTGTTCCATTAATTTGTGAATCTCCTATTTCTTGTTTTAGTTGTTCCCAGGTAGGTTTTGCGCTTTTACAGTGTGGACACCAGGATGTATAAAAGAAATATAAATCTGCGTAATTATCCGTATCTGTATTTGTGTCGGTAAATTCTTTATTAGCTACATATTGTTGGTTTAATTTTGGTTTAACATATGTAATGAATACAAATATAGCTGCACATATAAAAATAGCAGAACACCCTATTACAATAAATATTTTTTTATTTTTCAAAACATTGGTTAAATTGTTCATTATATAAATACATAGAATATTTATCAAATATAATTAACGAATATAAAGAAAAATCCGTAGTTATATAAATGTTATTTAAATCATATAGTGGAAAATTAGTTAAAATAAATAAACAAGATTATAATAATGACCGAGATTATTATAAACAAATTTTGATAACAAAAGGATATGTTGTTAAAGAATCAAGTAATAATATAGATGAACATATATTAGATGTTTTAAAAATTAATTTTATAAATAATACATCAAATTAATATATACTAAATTGTTTTCTGTGTATATTTTATTATGAACAAAAAGACAAGGAAAAATAATGTCGCTAAACAGATTAAAAAAAATAAAAGTAAAAAAGTCTATAATAAAAAAGATTATTCAAGTGGTGATGGTATGTTGACAACTGTATGGGGACCAAGTATGTGGCATTATTTACATACAATGAGTTTTAATTATCCTGTAAAACCAACATCGCTTGATAAAAAGAATTATAAGAAATTCATATTAAATATGCAAAATGTATTGCCTTGTGGACATTGTAGAGAGAATTTAAAACGTAATTTTAAAGCACATCCCTTAAAAATGTGTAATATGAAAAATAGAGATGCCTTTTCGCGTTATATTTATAAATTACATGAAACTGTTAATAAAATGTTAAATAAAAAGTCAGGACTTAGTTATAATGAAGTGCGTGAAAGATATGAACATTTTCGTTCTCGTTGTACAAAGGAAAAACCAAAGATGTTTAATTTTAGGAAAACGCGTAAGAAAGAAAAAGGATGCACAGAACCATTATATGGAAAAAAATCAAAATGTGTGATAAAAATAGTTCCACAAGATGAAAAGTGTAAAACAATGCAAATAGATAAAAAGTGTATTAAGACTAGATAATAAAATCCCTTAGTAATATTTTATAATAATATTATATAATGAAAGGTGGTGAAATTGTTAGATATACTGGTGGTGCTGCCGCCGAAGATGATGATGGTTGTGGTGGTTGGGCAGCTACAATAAGAGGGAAAACAAATAAAATAGCTGTATTGATATTATTGGCATCACCTGCACTAGCCGAAGCTGCACACACTTGGGTTAGAAATTCAGAATATGGGGCAGGATATGATAGGACAATCGATGCTATGTATCAAATATTTGTAATATTAGATAATTTGGCACATGACTTAGTTGGAAGACAAGATACATGTACTAATTTGGTGGATGTTGGGATGGGAATGTTTGGGCTAAAAAATTGTCAATCGGGAGAGACTAGAATGAGGGGTATAGTAGGGAGTATAATAAACTATATACAAGAATATTTAGGAAATGACGCTGCTACAGCTTGGTTAGCAAGGGGTCTTGTAACTGGTGCTTTATTGACATCAATGCGGAATTATATTTCACGATTATTAACAAAAATAATTTGTACAATTTATTATTTTGGAAATAGGGGAACAATAGAAACATGGAGAATCATTAAGATTGTATTAAGTACAACTACACAATTTGTTATTGATGTGGGGCAAAGTTCAGGCAAAATGGCACTAGCATTTGGAGGTGGTTTGGTTCAGTATTTAACTACTTTGCCATCCCAACTACGTAATGATGTTCCCAGAGATATGGATGTTGTCGATGAAAATATAGATGATGTTATTGTCGCTCATGAAGATGTAGATAATGTTATTGAAGCAGTTAATAATTTAGAAAATGTTGAAGACGATGAAGATGATGCATTACTCGATGAATATGAAAGAAGTGATGAAGCTGAAGAAGATTTTCAGAATGTTGATGAAACAGTTGATATGATGATTGAATACCTAGATTATGCTTTACGAGAAACCGAAAACAGTGATGGAGAAGAATATCTTGAACATCAAATGATAAGAGAGGGTATTTTACGGCATTCCGGAAGATATGATGAGAATCAAGAAGTTGAAGATCAAACTGCTAGCCAACAGATATTTGATTATTATGATGAAGAAATGGATTATGATAGCCCATTGCAGAGAGCAAGAACTCATGGTGGTATAATTAAAAAGAAAGATATTCCTTTTATTAAAAATTTAAATAAATCTATTCAAATAATTAAAAAGAAATATAAACTAAAGAAACTAAAGAAATTAAAGAAACCAAAGAAACCAAAGAAAAGCAAAAAAATAATGAAAGCTAAAAAGGGAACAAAGAAAAGTAATAGAGCTGGTTTTATAAATAGATATACGCGTTCAAATAAAAAAATACCATTTAGACCATTTATAATTAAAAATTTAAAAACCAGAAAGCATAAAAAGAAAACAAGAAAATGTACTTAATAAAAATTTAAAAAAATAATATTTAAATTTTTATTACATTCCAAATTGACTGAAATCGGCTAAAACAGGTCTTGGAAGACTATCGTTGTGTTTTGAGGAATAATTAGGAACTTTCTTACATTCAAATGAAGGTTCAGGACAGCGTGCACAGGGAGGACAAGGAGGACACTGTTCTTTTCTAGGACAAGCTTTCACCTCTGGACATGCTGGACACACAGGTGGAACCATTTGTGATTTTAACATATATAAATCTTCATCTCCTTCTGGAACAGCAGATTTTTTATCATCTAAACTCTCAAATTTATCATCATTATTTCCTGTTACTAATAAAGATCCATACGATACTTTGTCTCCTTCATCAAAACCATTATCTTGCGTAGACGTATCGGTATTAGCATCAGTATTAGCATCAGTATTAGCATCAGTATTAGCATCAGTATTAGCATCATGATTTTCCATACCTTCATATAGAGGTTTTCCTAAACAATTACATAATAATAATGATGCTAAAATTATAAAAAAAATAATTAGTGCATTCAATTTCATTGTATAGATTATATACGGAAAAAAGTTTGTAGTAATATTTATTATAAATAAATATTGATTTTAAAATACATATTTATTTATATCAAATGGATAAGAAACGCAATCAAGTTGTATTAAATAAATACTATAATAATGATGTTCATTTTGAAATTGGTGTTGATGAGGCTGGACGAGGTCCTATGTTAGGACGTGTATATAGTGCTGCTGTAATATTGCCAAAGACAGAAGATTTTAATCATGCTTTGATGAAGGATAGTAAAAGATTTTCATCAAAAAAGAAATTAAACGAAGCGGCCGATTATATAAAAAAAAGTGCAATAGCATGGAGTGTATGTTATTCAACAGAAGAAGAAATAGATAAAATAAATATTCTTAATGCAACCCATAAAGCGATGCATGGAGCTATTGGTGATTTACATTCTAATCATAGATTGGCAAATTCTAATAACAATTATAGACTATTGATAGATGGAAATAGTTTTAAACCATATACTAAATATTATGAAGAATCTGGTATCGTTCAAATTCCTCATATATGTATTGAAGGTGGTGATAATAAATATACTTCGATTGCAGCGGCATCAATATTAGCAAAAACGTTTCGTGACGATTATATAGAAGAATTATGTAAAAACAATCCTTATCTAGACGAGTATTATGAAATATCAAAAAATAAAGGATATGGGACACAGAAACATCGTGATGGTATTGTTAATCACGGTATTAGTAAATTTCATAGGAAAACATTTGGTATTTGTAAAAACTATACTTAAAGAAAATATTATAACATGTTATATTTGTTTAAAATTGAAATAATATAAATAAATTTTTTTAACTTTAAACAATGGAAAGTTCTCATAGTAGTAACCCTAAAGTATTTGATGGATGCAATTATTATTTTATGTATAAGATAAATAATGAGTGGAAATGTGTAATCAATACACCATTTGTGTTAAATTATGATGGAAATTATTTATCTGGTCAATATCTCTCTTCATCGTGGTTCAAGAGCGAAATAGAAATAAATAGTGATTTGCATATCATTATAATTAAATTGCCTCGGCGCGATAGTAATATTTGTCCTGAAGAAGTTGTAACTATCGAAATGTTAAAAAGTAGATTAATTGAATTTGAAAATATAGCCATAAGTGCTGATTATAACGAACTAGAATTCGTAGTAGCTCATAAATTTTATGATGAAAATCGTATTAATGAACTATGTTTTCATTTACAAAGTAAAATAGAGAAGGAAGATAATATTTCTTCGTTGTTGGAAATAGCATCATATTCTGAATATGATAGTGTAAATGATGAAATATCTTTGAAATTTGAAATTTTATACGAAGATAACCATGTTAATTCAGATGTACCTAATTTTACAAATAATACTATTACTAATCAATTAACAAATATTCAACGGCCTCAATTAATTAGAAGTGATAATTCGTGGAATTTATATGCTAAAAATTCTAATAATAATACTTATAAATATTATATTGTAAATCCTATTTTTAAAATAAAAATTAATTAGTGATACCATCTATTTATATAATAAATAAACGAATATATTAAAAAACGAATATAATAAAAATTAATTATATAAAAAATTGAATATATATAAAATTTTTTATATGGGGTAAAATGAAGATTCTAGTATTTGATACTGAAACTACAGGATTGCCCAGTGATCGTAATGCATCAATACGAGATGTAACCAAATGGCCTCATATTATACAATTAAGTTATATATTGTATGATATTGATATGCAAAAAACATTATGTTGTGTAGATGATATTATTAAATTACATGATAATGTTGAAATTTCAGAAAAAAGTATTGAATTACATAAAATAACTAGGTCTATTTCTAATAGAAAAGGAATTCTTATTAGTGAAGCTATAAATAATTTTAATATGGTGTTGGAAACAGCTGATGTTGTTGTTGCACATAATTTGACATTTGATAAGAAAATGATTATGGTAGAATGTGTTAGACTAAATATAAAACAATATTTTACAAATAGTTCAGGAAAGGGTGTAAAAGAATATTGTTCTATGAAAAATTCAGTTGAGATATGTAAAATAGAAAGAGTAAATAGTAAAGGAGAGAAATATTATAAATATCCAACATTATCTGAATTACACAATTATTTATTTGGGCATTACCCTGAAAATGTTCACGATTCTATGTCAGATGTTTTAATTTGTTTACGATGTTATTATAAAATGATTAAAGGATTAGATATTCTTAGTAATGGATGTTCAATTATTAGAAAATTATATAAGCTATATAATTAAATTCTATATAATTAGTTGCTTACGCTGAACAATGTTCGCAAATTTCGTCATTGTTCTGTAATTTTGTTGGGTCGATTGTAAATTGTTGTGGTTGATGTTTTGGTTTACGTCGTAAATAATAAATACCGGTTTTTAGACCTTTTTTCCAAGCATAAAAATGCATTGCAGTTAGAGTTTTATAACTTGGGTCTTCTTGCCATAGATTAAGACTTTGTGATTGACATATGAATGCTCCACGGTCTACTGACATGTCGATTAAATGTTTCATAGGTATTTCCCAAACAATTTTATATTTTTCTTTTATTTTATCTGGAATACCATCTATTTGTTGAATACTACCCTTATTAATAATAATATTATCTTTTAATTCTTCATTCCATATACCTAAATCTACTAATTCCTGCATTAAATGTTTATTAGCTACTACAAAATCACCCGCTAGTGTTCGCCGTGTGTATATATTACTTGTGTATGGTTCAAAACATTCGTTATTTCCTAATATTTGTGATGTTGATGCTGTAGGCATTGGTGCTAAAAGCAAAGAGTTACGCAAACCATATGCTTTAATACTTGTTTTTAATGTAGTCCAGTCATAACGGTCACTTGGTGTTACACCCCACATATCAAATTGTAATATTCCTTGTGAGGCGGGTGATCCAACAAACGACGAATAAGAGCCAAGTGTTGTGGTTCCAGATGCATATATTTCGCCACGAATTGGTTTTATCCGTTCAAGTATTTCTTTATCATTTTCTGATATAAAAATATATTCGCGACACGCTTTATCACCTGAAGTAAAAATGTCTATGTCGTTATCTTTGTAACTTTGGAGTATTTTCATATCCATTTGCCGTTCAACAGCCATTTCGTTTGATTTTTCTAATGCACCATGATAAATGGTTTCAAATATATCTTTATTTATTTGTTTTGCTTCATCACTATGAAAAGCAACATCCATCATAGCAAATGTATCGGCCAGACCTTGAACACCTATACCGATAGGTCGATGTAAATAATTACTTCTTTGTGTTTTTTCTGTTGGATAAAAGTTGACATCAATAATTTTATTAAGATTTCCGGTTATTACCTTTGTAACTTCATGCAACTTTTCATGATTAAACGTTTTATCGTCATTTACAAATTTACTTAATCCAATACTGGCTAAATTACATACAGCCGTTTCGTTGTCATTGCTATATTCTATGATTTCTGTACACAGATTACTCGATTTAATAACCCCCAAATTTTTTTGATTACTTTTTTCATTAGCCGAATCTTTATATAGTAGATATGGCGTTCCTGTTTCCATCTGTGAATCCAAAATCTTATACCATAAATCACGGGCTTTTATTTTTTTAATCATTTTATTTTCCGATTCGTATTTCATATACAGAGCATTGAATTTTTCACCATAACAATCAGATAATCCAGGACATTTGTCAGGACAGAATAGACACCATTCTAAATCTTTTTCTACTTTTTCCATAAATAATGACGGAATCCATAATGCATAAAATAAATCTCGAGCACGTAATTCTTCGTCACCATGATTTTTTTTCAAATCCAAAAAATCCTCAATATCGCCGTGCCAAGGTTCTAAATAGATGGCAAATGAACCATTTCTTTTTCCTCCTCCTTGATCCACATAGCGAGCTGTTTTATTAAAAACTTGTAGCATTGGAACTATACCATTTGATGTGCCATTTGTTCCGCGAATATGACTACCTGTTGCCCTTACATTATGAATATGGAGACCAATACCACCGGCCCATTTTGATATATTTGCACACTCTTTTAGTGTATTATAAATACCATCGATACTATCATCTTCCATAGACAATAGGTAACATGAACTAAGCTGAGGTCTGGGCGTTCCAGCATTATATAAAGTAGGTGTTGCATGTGTAAAATATTTTTGAGACATCAAATCATATGTTTGTTTTACTGATTCTAAATCATTAAAATGAATACCAATAGAAACACGCAACCACATATGTTGTGGGCGTTCTACTACAACTTTATTTACTCGCATTAAATATGCTCTTTCCAATGTCTTAAATCCAAAATAGTCAATTTCATAATCTCTGTCGTAATTAATAATCGAATCAAAAAAATCTTTATTGTTTTTGATAATTTCCCAAACTTTCTGATCAATAATAGGAATATTGTTGTCATGAACATCTTTAAAATTATATAATTTTTCCATTGTATCACTAAATGACGATAGTGTATTTTTATGATTATTTGATACAATAATTCTACTAGCAAGTAATCCATAGTCAGGATGTTTTGTACACAATGATGCACATTGTTCAGCAGTAAGTTCATCGATTTTTGTAGTAGATATATCCGGGTATAGTTGTTCAATTACATCCATCACAAATGGACTGTAATTTAATTTTAGCTTAGGTTCCATATTGTTACCTAAATTCTTAACCCGTTTTAATATTTTATCAAAAGAAATATCTTCATATGAACCATTTCTTTTCATAACCCTCATTTCTTGAACAGACATATAAATATATTGATGACTAAATTTTAAATAGTTCTACTTAATATTTATAAAAAGTATTAAATATCTATCACAATTACATTTTTATTAACTTTTACATCTGTTTTGGTGGTATTTACAATTTCGTTTTCTCCTTTTTTAATATTTATGGCTACATCCTCAATATTAGTTTTATCATTCGTTTTTGTTTCTACAACATTATTTTCGTCTTTTGTCTCTGTCTCTATAACAATATTACATTTTACATCTACGTTTTTATCCTGTATTGATTCTTTTTTATTTTTTTTTGGAGCTCTGTGTTCATAGCCATGTATTCTATCATAAATAATATTATTCCATATTTTATCTAACATATGTTTTGTTGAATGGAACCAAAACTTATTACGCAATACTAATACACAACTGATTTCATCTAGTTTCCAATATATGTTTTTTAGCCAGGTTAGGTCTTTATGTTCCTCCATTACTTTTTCTTCCCATTCTTCAAATTCAGTTTTAGAAATATATAAAGGTGCATAAACATATAAAGGTTTCTCATCTTTAATGAAACACATTATTATTCCTTTTGTATTATTGCTTTCACTAGTATTAAATTCACCATCATTTATAAAAGAATTATAATCATCATATTCGACAAAACGAGTTTCTAAGAAATCACATTCATTTAAATTACAAACTTCCATTTGTATTTGCATTTGAATCCAATATTCCATCTTTGGAATACCAGTTATTTCACGATTAACAATATTTTTTACTTCTAACATTCTACCGTATCTGGAAGATGATGGGTCAGTATTTATACCATCAGGAGAAGCTCCTATGTATGAAAGTTCTGAATGCGGTATACATCCAAAATCAGTGACGGTTGTATTATAATGTTTTTCATACCATTCTATTGAAATAGGTTCGTATTTTTGTCCCCAATGAAGCGAAGATTCCATATTTACACTATTATATTTGTCTAGGTTAATAGGTTTACATTTTTCATATATTAATTGATTTTGCGTTTTTTCGCTTCCGTAAGCCTTCCATATATTGCTAGCAGTCAATAAATTATATCTGAAAAGATACCATTCATTTGTTCTTTGTTCTGGTTGAGGAATATTAGTAAGATAATTAATTTTATTTTGAATAATACTAATTTTGGGTTTTCGTAAGATTTTTGAACATGGATAAGATCTACACGGATAAATATAGGAAAAATAATAATTCATAGCTATTTTTATGATATAATTTATTTTATAATTATTAGCACTACAATTATTTATATTTTCTATTTGAATTGATAATAACTCAGCAGTATCATTTGCAATTATAGAATTCATATCTGGTTTTGAAAATATCATTGGTTCTAGTAAAATGATATCATCTATTATGTAAAGAGATGTTTCAATCAAATCTAAGAATTCTTTTTCATCAATATCAAAATCAATATAACTTGAATTAGATTCATCCATGTATGTTCTATTATATGTAATACTATCTTTAATATTATTCAATTTTTTCATATTAGATTATTCAGATTAAAATTTTAAAATAGATAGAAATTTAATCTGAGTTTTTTTTTGTTTTCTTATCTTTTTTTGATGTTTTAGTAATTTTCTTATTTTTAACATTCGTTTGTGTCAAATGTTTAACAGTTGATGTTCGTTTTTCACTTCTTTTCAATGTAAATTTGCGCGTAGTAGTATTAAAATGCAACATTGGTATATTTTTAATGATACCTTTATCTTTGTCATATTGAACATCTTTTAAACTTGTTAATCTTTTTCTATCTAATGATGTTAACAAATATTTTTGCAAGTTTTCCTTTTCTTCATTATTTAGTTTATTATTAGACGAGTATAGTTCAATATAGTCTTTTAATTTCGAAATTTTAGCTGTTTTATTTAATTTGCTCCATGGTTCTGATTTATTTTTCATTAATTCGTTGTCCAAAATAACACTAATATTTTTTTCGTTATTTACTTCAATTACATTATTATTATTAATACCACCACCTGTAATAAACATAGTTTTATATCTTATATCATTTAGTTCTTGACAATTACTATCAGTATCATTCATTATATAGTATAAAATTTTAAGTTTAACTTCTTTTAATATTGTATGTTTATAATATTATGAAAAAAATTACAATAAATGGAAAACATAACATCGAAACTATTCAGGGCAAAAAAAAACAAGAGGAGAGAAATGTTGCAAAATATGATGAACCTTTAATAAAAGATCAGTTGATATCTATTAATAAATATTATATGGACATAGATGATATTTATAGTAAATCAATCAAAAGCGAAATAAGTAGAAAAATAAGTGGTTATAAAAATCAAGATGTTAAAAAGGAAATATACAATAAAAATTTATTAATAGACGCCAATAATATTATTGAAAAATTAGTATCGTGTAAATTAAAATGTTATTATTGTTGTAATAATGTTAAGATTTTATATAAGATGGTAAGAGATGAACAACAATGGACGTTGGATCGTATTGATAATGATAAGTGTCATAGTGATGAAAATACTGTTATATCTTGTTTAAAATGTAATTTACAAAGAAGAGTTAAAAATTCGGATGATTTCGTATTTACAAAACAATTGAAAATCAGTAAGGTTGGTTAATATAATTATAACATTTTTTTTGTTTTTTCAAGTATTGTTTTATAATTCAAGTTTCATTACATCCATGATTACATATGTAGTAGGTTTGGTCATTTAATAACATATCTCCAAAATCGTAATCGTGAATATGGAATAAGTGTTTAATTGATTCTAATTTAGTTTTTAGCTTATATAAATCCTCGTTGTTTAAAAATTGTTCCAATAAACAAATCATTCTGTTGATAACATCTTGTTTACTATTACAGTCATTTATTTCGATTGTTCTTTTGAACCCGCCAAATGTATCACATGAAATATAAATAGTTCGTTTAATTGATAAATTAGTATCCATTAATAAAAAATAATAAATATATTTAAACTAGTTATAAGTAATTCTAAAAAAATAATTCTAAAAAAAATATTGTAAATATAAATATAGTTGAACTATATTCATAAGTATTAAAGTTTTTATTAAGATATGAACCTATACTAAAACCAAGTAAATTAACGAATATTTCAGCAACAGAACCGTGCCATCCGTGTTTTTTAGAATTTTTTATGCCAAGTAAACGGTCAATAGGATTTACATATTTTTGCTTTCCTTCTGTAACTAAGTAATTATAATACCACTCTTTAGATAATTTATAGTCTTTTTTAGCTAAGCATCCGCCGATTGAAAATGCAAATTTTTCATTTTTATCCAAATACATTTCAAATAATTCCCATAATATACCTGCGCTTTGAATAATATAAAAATATTCACTAAAAAAATAACCAAGAAAAGCGAAAAAGTATAAATGATTAGTTTGAACACCAAATATTTCTAAACGATAACAACCTTTTCTTTTGTTTATATTTTTGTATCCACAAGGACAATTTTTTCCTAGTAAAAAAAACCATACAATAAATAAAAAACCAATTATAGTTAACTGAATATTTTTATTATATAAGTAAGAAAGCATTATATATTAGTATTATTTAAAATAAATTTTTATAATTATATGTAAATGAATGAATTATGTTGGAGAGATGGGTCTAAACCTGAAAAATCATATAAAAGTGATAAGGAATTATATTTAAAACAAACAAATAATATACCTAGCATAGAAAATGAAAAAAGCGATAGCATTACAAAACGCGAAGTTGCAAATGACAAACTAAATCAAAGAGAGATGATTAAACAAGTATGCGATAATCCATTTTTAAATAATAAAAGTTATGTTGATGTTATAAGTAATCAACAAGAATTTTTAACACCTCAAAATTCTAATTATTAATTAGTAAATAAGTATTTAAAATGAATATTTTATTAGTTAATTAAATGACATCATATACTACACAAAATAGTTTATTATTGAAAAATTTACTTGAATTTTATAATAAAGATAACAATTTAGATGAAATGCTAAGTATAATAAATGGTGAATCACCAATTTCATTACGTATTGTTGATTGGTTCGTAACAAATTATGCGAAGCAAAAATTTACTGTATACGATTTAAAAAATGGCAGTGGTAGATTCAAAGTATACAATGACTACAAGTTAAAATTAAAGGCATATTCAAAGAAAAGATTTGATCCATTTTGTAGATGGGATAGAATTAATATTCCATATCATGATAATAAATTAATTCAGACTACAATAGGACAATTAAATTTTTTTAAATGGGCTATGGAAAATGAAATTATAGATTATATAAAAAATAATTATAGTGATATTGAAAAAGATATGAATAATCGTAATAGTACATCAAAAAGGAGGATTAGTATGACTAATAATAATTCAAAAACACGAAAAAAACGCGAAGAATTATCAGTCTCAGCATCAAAGACAATTAAACAAGAAAAGGTAGAAGTTACAATTAAATTTAATTAATCAGTAAATGATTACATAAAATATTAATAATTACATAAAATATTAATAATTACATATGATTATTAATATTTAAAAATTGTAATTTATTTTTAAATAAATGGGTAATTCTTTAAAAATTAATAGTATTAATTTTGAAGATATGCAATATACTATTAAAAAAAATAAAATAATTATTAATACTTTGAGTAAAGATAATCAAAACTGTTTAATCAAAAATACATTATCGGTTAATAATGAAGTAGAAGTTATAAACAAATTAATATCTGAAAGTGATTTAGATGAAATTATTATCATTTATGGAGAGAATTCATCTGATAATAAGATTTATGAAAAGTATAAACAATTAATAGGTCTAGGATTTACTAATATTTATGTTTATATTGGCGGATTATTTGAATGGCTTTTATTACAAGATATTTATGGAGATGATTTGTTTCCAACAACAAAGAATATAAATGACCACTTACAATATAAAGGAACAAAAATATTTGATATTAAATTGCTTAAAAACTAATTATTATCCATAGCAATATTTGCCAATTTATCTGCTACTGTATTCATGTCTCTTTTAATATGTATAAATTCTATTTTATCAATATTACTTATAAAATTTTGCGCGCTAATATATAACGGTTTAATATTATCAGAATTAACATTGTACGAACCATTTAATTGTTTGATTACTAACAATGAATCTCCTTTGATAATTAAATGATTTATTTTTAGTTCCACTGCTTTTCGTAATCCTTGAATAACACCCATATATTCAGCATAATTATTTGTTTGAACACCTAAAAAGTGTTTATCTTCATGAACTATTTTATTGTTATTATCATATATGACATAACCACATCCTGATGGTCCGGGATTACCTCTGCTTCCACCATCAAACATTAAAACATAATAATTATTTTTATTTATTTCAATAAAATCTTCAAATGATTTAATGATTTGATTTACATAGGATGGTTCATTATTAATATTTATATTGCCGTTTATTTCCAAATAGTTCGGAATCGTATCGAACCATGTTTTGTGATAATTACAGCACCGTTGTAAATAATCAAATGATATGTTGCTTTCGCCTTTTCTGGATCTTTCTATTACACGAGATTCTGCAATTAATGTATCTGTTTTAATGTATATATAATTTATATTTGGAATATCCTTGATAAATTCGTCAAACCATTTATTATAAATAGCATAATTTATTTCATCAATGTCTTTATCATCGTATAACATTTTTGCAAATACATTTTTATCTGTAGACACACTTCGTTCGGTAATAATATATTCATATCCTTTTTGTAGTGCCTGTTTTAGTTGTGAAAGACGTGATATATATGCCATCATTTGAAATGAAAACGCATATTTTTCTTTATTTTCATAGTATTTTTCAATTATAGTTTTCTGATTTTCATCACGTATCGAATTCCATTCATCAACAGGTTCAAGTAAGAATATTATGTTTTTATTATCCTTAAAATGTTCTTTTAATATTTTAATTATTGTTGATTTACCAGAACCAATATTTCCCTCAACAGAATAAATTTTTGAAAACGTGTTAGTTTCTATCATAGATGCCATTTTTACTATATATGTGTTTGTATATTATTAAATCAATTTAAAATTGATATACATATAATAATATATATTATATTAACAGTATGGATTTTAATCAGAATAAACTTACTAAAACAGAGTGGAATAGTATAGAAATTCCTATTAATGAAAAAGAAAAATCTATATGTAAACTTATTAGTAGTGGGTTTAATAATGTTAATATATGTATTAATAATTCGCAATCATTAATGTCCTATTTAAAAATTTCGTATTCAGAAACATTGGATAATTATATTTATAATAAATATATTCAAGATGATTTGTTTACTATTTATAAAAAATTCAATAAAACATATAATACTAAAAAAAACAATAACAATATTAGTATTAAAAAAGCCGACCTAATTAGATTTAATAATACAGATAAATTGTTATCACAGAATAAAAATGATATTATAGAATTTGTTATTATGGATATGGTGAATAAATTGTTTAAATATGAAAAAAAGAAAGATTCTAAGAAATGGTTATTTTACTACTATACTATTTCAAAATTAATTAAATATAATATACATTTATTTAATAATATTTTTAAAACCGAATTACAAAATATATTAAATAGTTTGAAAGAAAATATAAATTTAACAGAAATTATTGGATTTGGAGTCGAAATTATTGAGAAAAATAAGTATATTTATAAATATTGTGATGATAAGTTATATGATCATCAAAAAAAGTTGTTTACATATTGTAAATATTCAAATCCAAAATTAATTCAGTATATAGCACCAACTGGAACTGGTAAAACAATGTCACCATTAGGACTATCTGAAAAATATAAAGTAATATTTTTGTGTGCAGCACGTCATGTTGGTTTATCATTGGCAAAATATGCAATATCTATGCAAAAAAAAGTAGCATTTGCTTTTGGTTGTAATGATGCAGAGGATATACGACTCCATTATTATGCAGCAAAGGATTATACAATTAATAAAAAATCGGGAGGAATCGGTAGAGTTGATAATACAGTAGGGGATAAAGTAGAAATTATAATTAGTGATATTAAATCATTTATACCAGCAATGTATTACATGTTGGCATTCAATAAGAAAGAAAATATTATACTATATTGGGATGAACCAACCATTACATTAGATTACGATGAACATGAATTTCATAGCATTATTCAAAAAAATTGGCAGGAAAATTTGATTCCCAATGTTGTTTTATCGTCTGCAACGTTACCACAATATGAAGATATGCAAGAAACTATTATTGATTTTCGATGTAAATTCGATAATTCTGAAATATATACAATAGTGAGTTATGAATGCAATAAAAGTATTCCATTAATAAATAAGAAAGGATATGTTGTAATGCCTCATTATTTGAGTAGTAATTATAATGATATTATTAAAATCAGTAAACACTGTGATAAATACAAAACTCTTTTGCGTTATATTGATTTAAATGAGTGTATTAACTTTGTATTAAATATTAACACAAATAAATATTATAAATCAGATAAATATTCGATTGAAAATAATTTTGATTCAGTTGATTCGATTACAATGTCAAATATTAAATTATATTATTTAAAATTGTTGGCAAACATAGATGATAAACATTGGAATAATATTTATAGTAATATAAATAGTAACAAAAAAATATATCACAAGTCTAATATTCATTTTGTAACGAGTGACGCACATACGTTAACCGGAGGACCGACTATATTTCTGGCTGAAGATGTAAATAAGATAGCGCGTTTTTGTTTACAGGAAGCTAATATTCCTGATGAAGTAACAAGTAAGTTATTAAAAGCTATTAATTATAATAATACAATTAAAAATAAAATTAATACGCTACAAAAATTATATGAAGATGGTACTAAAAACGATGAAAATAAAGAAAAAAAAATGGCAGACGGAAGAGTTGCTCCTGAGATGAAACGTCTATTAAATGAAATTAAAGATCTTGAGAATTGTATTGAAACTGTTCAATTAGATACGAAGTATATTCCAAACAGTATAGAACATTTGTCCAATTATGGTATTAATAGTGAAGATAATCCATATACAAGTGATATTAGTGATGATATTATAGAAAAAATTATGTTGATTGATGATATAGAAAATATATGGAAAATTCTATTAATGATGGGTATTGGTGTATTTACAACACATAAAAGCACTAGTTACATTGAAATAATGAAACAATTAGCACAAGAACAAAGGTTGTATTTGATTATAGCGTCTTCGGATTATATATATGGCACTAATTATCAATTCGTTCATGGTTATATTGGTAAAGATATGGGGAAAATGTCACAGGAAAAATGTATACAGTCAATGGGTAGAATTGGTAGAAACAAAATACAACAAGAATATAGCATACGATTCAGAGATGATGAGTTAATTTACAAATTGTTCAAAGAAGAAGAAAATAAACCTGAGGTTATTAATATGGCAAAATTATTTAATAATAGTATATAATGTAAATAACATAAACAATTATATAACAATATATATATGAAGGCTAGCACTTTTGGTAAGTTAGTGTTATCAGGAGTATCATTAGGAAGTATTACTGTTATGTCATTTTTTATTTATAATGATAATAAACGATTAAAAGAAGAATATATTCAAAATGAAGAGATGAGTGATATAATAATTTCAAGACCTCAGATAGGAACGACCTATGTATCTCCGTATAGAAGAAGTTATGGGTCATCATATACACCTCCTAAAAATATGAATGAAACTATTATGCCTGCAAGTAAAGAAAATACTAATGTCCAGAATTGTCTTATTATTTCTAATTTAGAAGACAATGTATTAATGGATACAAAATGTGAACTAGTTTCATGTATAAGAAAGACTGTTCCACTTGTCGATAAATATGATAAGTATTTGGATTATTTTGAATGAAAATAATTGTATATATAAATAATTGTTATATGAAAATAATAATTATTTATAATTAATTTTAACGAAGACGAAGAACTAGATGAAGTGTAGATTCCTTCTGAATATTATAATCATTAAGTGTGCGTCCATCTTCTAACTGTTTACCTGCAAAAATAAGACGTTGTTGGTCAGGAGGAATACCTTCTTTATCTTGGATTTTTTGTTTTACGTTTTCAATAGTATCAGATGGTTCAACATCTAATGTGATTGTTTTGCCTGTTAACGTTTTGATAAATATTTGCATATTATATAATAATAATAGTATATATTTTTATATTAATATATTTTATTATATAATAAGTATTTTTGAGACATATCATATTGTTACTATTAATAATATGATATTGTATGGAATTTTTATATTATATGAAATTTTTATATTATATGATTTTTTAATACTACAGTAATAACTAGATAATGGATCTAGTTCGAGTAGGCAAGACCACCCATGCCCGACATGACACGGAGGACGTTGTAGTTGGTAGCATAGACACGGACCTTAGCAGTGTTGGTGCCCGAAACGGTGGCGTTCGAGAGAACAAGCTGAAGGGTCGCGTTGTCAATGCGCGAGAAGTTGCACGAGCCCGACGGCTGGTGCTCCTCCGGGCGAAGGGCGAACGAGTAAACGTTGATGCCAGTGTCCGGCGAGCGAGTGTGCGACTGGTACGGTTGGACGAGGTCGAAGTAGGTGCCCTCACGCTCCGAGAAGCGGTCTTGGCCGTTAAGCTGGAGCTTAGCGGTGACGACCGGGTTCTCACCCCAGCAGTGCATGTTGAGGGCGGTCTCGGCGAGGACGAAGGTGCCAGCATCCGAAACGGTTGAGCCAACTTTACCCGCACCGGTATTAGCGAACTCACCTGATGTGTAAATATCAGTGGAGGCGGCGGTCTCATCAAACCCAGCGGCACCAGGGTCTTGGAAGAGACCCGAGGCATTGATGAAGGCTTCGGTGCCAGAGGTGGCTTTATCACCACCGAAGGCCATAATCGAGTTCGGAAGAGCATCAATGGCATCAGTGTAGTTGAACGGCTGAGCACCAAGAGTCTTGAAGAGGTGAGTATCCTTCTCGAGCGAACCGCAGTAGTCAACGTTAGCATCCGGCTGGACAACCCAGACAAGCTCCTTGCACGGGTGGTTGAAGTTAAGCTTAATCTTGTTCGACGACGAACCGACCGACTCATCACCAGTGAACTGAAGCTGCTCAATGAGGTACTCGTGCGGGTTTTGGGCCATACGACGGCGCTCATCGGTGTCAAGGAAGACGTAGTCAACGTAGAGCGAAGCAGCTACGAGCGACTGGTTGTAGGCCTTGGTTACCTTCGGGGTGGCGCTGAGACCAGTAAGGTCATCAACGGCCCAGAGGCACTCATCAATCGGGCGGAGGTCGAGGTTAATCTTGACCTCGTGGTATTGAAGGGCAATAAGCGGAAGAGCAAGACCAGGGTTGCGGCAGTACCAGAATTGGAGCGGAACGTAGAGTGTAGTCTCCGGAAGAGCTTTGCGCGGGGCGCATACTTGCTTCGGAGCGGACGAATCACACGGACCGTCAACATCAGCGAAGTCCTTGTCGGTTAAGTAGGTAAGCTGGGTGGTGTTACCAACCATCTTGTTGTAACCAGGCTCTTGCTCCTTGGAAAGAGTGAGCTGATTCCAGATGTGCATCCAGTCACCGTATTGGCGATCAATGCGCTGGCCACCAATCTCAACCTCAACGGATTGAACAAGCTGCTCACCCGGGAAATCTAACCAGCGAGCGTAGACATCACCAGAGTCGTTCTTAAGCTCCTGGCCAATCTCAGGAAGAGTGACCTGAAGGTAAGTGCGGTAAGCAAGATCACCATTGCGGCTAATGGTGCAAGTGACACGGCGGCCGAAATCAGCCTGGCCATTGAAAGTCTGCTCAATCGACTCCATGGCGAAGTTGGTGTGGCGACGGTAGGTCACCTTCCAGAAAGTAATTTGCGGGTTGCCTGTAAGATAAACATCTTGGGCACCGTAAGCGACGAGTTGCATTAATCCACCTCCCATTTTATATATATGCTAAAGAAAATATTTTTTTGAAATTTATTTTAATTTATTTATATCGAAATTAGCTTCTAAAAATTTTTTCAGATAATTATCTAAATATATTTCTTTCTTTCCTTCGTGTTTTTTTGAAAAAACATACGAATTATTTTGCTTATGTATTTTCCATCCTGATTCTACAGCATTATATATAAATGCCATTTTTTGTAATTTAATTGTATCTATTTCAAGTTCATTGTTTGTATTTATATAAATATCTTGAGATTCCATAAAACATATATAGAAAAACTAAACTAAATATACACGAAAATATTAATAAATCTGCTAAAATTTTTATTTAAATAATTTAATTAATATTAATATATTACACATGGTAGCATTTAAACATAAAAACACGAAAAAAATTGTTCTTAATGCTAAAAAAACGACAACATTAGACAGCAAACATAATGAATTTGTAGATGAATTTAATGATAATAACAATAATAAAATTCCGTCATTAATTAGTAAAAAAGAATTATTAAAAAAAAAATTTAAATCAGGGTTAGACAATAAATCTTTATCTGTAGAAGAAATTCTAGATTTAAAAGAGCAAATAAAAGAAATAAATAAAGAAATAAAAAATATAAAAAAAAAAGAGAAAGATTATTATCTAACAAATTCAAATGTTATATTTGATTACTTTGAAGATAAGAAAAACTTGTCAGAAGGAAATAATAAATTAACTTGTGTAGATAATTTTTTTAATATTAATAAAGATTCATGTGTTAAAAACGCTAAAAAAAAAATAATTTTGTTAATAAATACTTGATTAATATTGATGACTCTTTTATAAATATTGATAATTATATAAATATATCTAATATTTGTAAAAGTTGCAATAAAGGTGAACTAATTCCCGTTGATCATGAAGGCATTTTAATATGTAATAACTGTCATATTAATGTAAAATATTTAGTGGATAATGAAAAATCATCCTATAAAGAACCTCCTAAAGAACTCTGTTTTTATGCTTATAAAAGAATTAATCATTTCAGGGAAATATTGGCACAATTTCAAGCTAAAGAAACAACGCAAATACCCGATGAAGTTCTTGAAAATATTAAATTACAAATAAAAAAAGAGAGAATAACATTAGAACAAATAACTAATAAAAAAGCAAAAGATATATTAAAAAAATTAGGATATAATAAATATTATGAACACATACCATTTATAAAAGACAAATTAGGTATTAAACCACCCATTATGACTCCTGAATTAGAAGAAACTCTTTGTAATTTATTCATGGATATTCAAGCACCTTATGCTAAATATTGTCCTGACGATAGAGTAAATTTCTTAAATTATTATTATACTATTTATAAATTATGTGAATTATTAGACCAAACACAATTTTTGGATTATTTTCCAATGCTAAAAGATAGGGAAAAACGTATTGAACAAGATGATATATGGAAACAAATTTGTAATGAATTAGATTGGGAATTTATTCCAACTATATAATATTTACTAGTAATTACGTGTAAATATTATTTAACGAGGGAAACCTACTAAATTGGCACCGATACCGAAGCCAGCACCCGAACGGGCACTAACACCGACAGCCGGAACATATGTATCGAGGATGCTGAATGTAGCAGCAGCACATAATGCAATTAATGCAACTTCATCAAGGTTAAGTGAGCGCTTTTTATCGGGAACTAAAAATGCGGCAAGAGCAACCATAATACCTTCTACTAAATATTTGATGGCTCTTTTGATTAATTCACCTAAATTAAATCCGTGTAATAAGTCCATATTATAAATAATAATTAGAAAAAAATATATATTTAACTATAAAAACTTAAAAACTATAAATCATTATTAACAATATGGAAAAACCCGAGGGAGTAGTTACAAAATTAAACTTAGATGGCACTGAAAATGCTAAATACGTAGATTTATTAGACGAAGATAAACCTATTGCGGGTCAAAAATTTGCTTGTGTTTCTTTTTTGTCACCTGAAAAAATTTTAAAAGAAAAAAATTTATTTTTCTTTAATGAATTTTTAAAACAGTGGGAAATGTCTAAATCACTAGAAAAATATACACAATTTTTAAGTTTTCTTGCGTATAAGTATGACCAATTAGAGTTTGACGAATTGACAAAAGATATGGAAGATTTTGTTAAAGACCAGAAGGATAAACTATTTAATACTACATTAGATGATGAATATAAGACTTATATTGATAACAATGAGGATGATTTGAATAAGAGTTTTGATGAAAAACATAGTTTTAAGACTAGTGTTCGTGGACTAAAAATACGTGGATGTTTTCCTTCGCAACAAGAGGCAGAGCTAAGATGTAAAATGTTGCGTGAAATAGACCCAAATCACGATGTATATGTTGGTCCAGTGGGAATGTGGATTCCTTTCCATCCTGAAGCGTATAAGACTGGTCGTGTAGAATATTTGGAAGATGAATTGAACCAACTTATGAATGAAAAACAGAAAAACGAAAAAAGTGCCAAGGAAGCGTTTGATACGCGTGTTAAAGAAAGTAAGAGTAAGGCTATTGAAGAAAATAAAGAAAAGGCCTTGGCCAGTGGTAATGTCTTAACACAAACTATTAATGAAGATGGTGAATTAATGTCTATTAATAATAATTCTATTGAGACTACTGTCGGTGATAATGCAACTGTTAATGACATTCGTAGAGAATTATTTGAAGGTGATAATATTGTTACTGATACAAATACCGATCATGGTCTTAGCGAATTAACAATCAATAAAAAAAAGGAACAAAAAGATGAAATAATCAATATTAACTAAATTTACAAAGTATACAATAAAAATTGAAACTTAAATATATTATTTATGATATATATTTAAGTCATAATGGTAAAAAAAATTTCATCGAAGATTACATGCGCCCACATTGAATGTAATAAAAAGCTTAAATTAACAGAACAACTTATAGGTAAATGTCGTTGTAATAATATTTATTGTATCTCTCATCGTATGCCTGAATGTCATGATTGTAGTTTTAATTTTACCATAGATAAAGAAACATTTATTGAACAAAATAAATGCGTTGAATCTAAAATGAAATTTACCATTTGTTCTTCCGAACATTAATACGAGTTGTTCCTTTCTTAGGTGTGTTTGGATTATATACTTCTTCCTCATCATCTGATCCAAGGTCTTTTGATATTTCCCAAAATTCTTTAGAACCGAGTTTAAAATCTCCGCGGGGTTCTGCCTTATACCAAAATATCTGGTCGTGTAACTTATTTGATTTTGAATTGTTATCAATAACTAAACATTCGAAATTTTCAGTGCATTGATCCATTACCTGACTAAAACTTTCAAATGTTGGAAACATACCTGCATAGTTTTCCCAAATTCTTTTTCTATTTGAAATATAAGGTTCGCGTAAAATGAATACATAATCTATATTTGTTCTTAGATTTGGAGGAATACCTAATGGATATTGCATTGTAATTACAAGCATAATTTTCCAGTGACGACCATTCATAAAAAGTAATCGCATCATTTTATCTTTAGTCCAACTATTATCAAATAGACAATCATCTAATATTACAAAAGCTCTTGGATCAATACTAGATTTATTGTATGTTTCTAATTCTTTTTTGACTTGCTTTAAAACTGTTTTCTGTCTTTTCAATATATTTTCTATAATAGCTGTATTATATTCATCGTGTATAAATAATTTAGGTACGTGTTTACCATAAAAACCATTACCTGCTTCAGTTCCAGATATAACTGTACCTATTGGAATATCTTGGTGATAATATAATAAATCTCTTACTAAATAAGATTTACCTGTATCACGACGACCAATTAAAACTACAACAGGACCTTTATTTTCATCAGGTTTAAAACTAATTTGAGACATATCAAATTTTTTTAGTTCAAGAGTCATTTAAACGGAGAATAGAAAATATTATTAATGTTTAAACCCATATAATAAGTTTAAACATAATGTATTTTAATATTGTATTCAAATAATGGAATTCTCATATAAAAAAAATGATAATACAGATTTATTTAGGGATTTAGAAAAAGATTATTTAACAAATATTTCTAAATTACAAAACTATATTCCTATATATGATAAATTTTTTTCATTGAATGAAACAAATTACAATTCTATTAATTTAAATAATAATTACATTAAATCAATCGATAATAAAGAAAGTGAAAATAAATATAAAGCAGTTGTATGTGATTATTCGAATAATGAAAAAATATGTGAGGTGTTTTTTAAATATAGTCCATTATTAGACCCAGTTAAATATATAACTGGAAAATATGATACATCTCAAAATATATTAGATTTACCAATACATAACACTAAAATAGGTTATGCTAAAATACGTGATCCTAATAATTCAGCATATGTTGATGGTTTTTTTTCATACTTAACAAGTAGATTATTAAATGAACACAAATTCATACATGGAATTGATTATTATGGTTCGTTTTTGGGAGTTAAAAATAACTTTTTATATGATATTAGTGATGAAATAGAATATTTATATGATTCTGATTTTTTTCATAAAAATAATAATATTTTATTTAAATTAGACAATAGTATTCATTCGGACTTATTAAATAAAGATACTAGAAACTATAAAAATAAGATTAATATTTGCGACGATATTAGTAATAATATGTTAAACAACTATGATGAATTGAAAGATATAAATAATTTATTTATTGTAAATAATACATTAAACAAAGATAGTAGCAATGTAGAATTGTGTTATGAAGGAAATATTAAAGAAACTGAGAGTGATAATGAGTCAATAAATTCTTGTTCATCGACATCTTCATATTCTGATGAAGAAAATGAGACAGTTAGTAATAGTGATTCTTCAGATAATTCTTCGATGTTATCAGATGATGTTATTAATATAAATATAAATGAATTCCCTATTCAATTAATTGCG
>MDSW01116020.1_pt1 | contig 26045 bp, 13 predicted proteins | sample 811171 | NCBI WGS metagenome assembly MDSW01 (sample SAMN05326641, study PRJNA326480) | marine metagenome | isolation source: seawater | place: Atlantic Ocean: North West | collected 2012 | reverse complement strand
CACCTACAGGTTCAATATTTACATGATCGTTGACATTTAGAGTTCCTATAATATCTAACTTATATTGAGGATTAGTTGTTCCTATACCTACATTACCTTCTCTCATAATAGTCATTCTTGCGGTATTTTTAGTTTTAAATGTTAATGCTTGCTGTATAGCATGACTACCATTTATAACAATAGAGCCCATATTTGCATTTTCACTTGTTGGATCTGTATTACTATTTCCACTCCATCCTGCCTGAAGGGTTAAAATACCATTATGATTATGACTTTGAGTTGAAGCCCAAATAGTAGTATTTTCAGCAAGCATCAAATAGTCTTTATTATTTAATCTTTTAATACCCATCTTTTCGGTCCAGTCTGATCCATTACCTGTCATAAATCTGTGAATTCCAGTAACAGCAGATTTATCACCCGCATGATAATCGACTGAATATCCACTACTATGAGATATTTTTGATTTGTTAGTATCATTAACCAACAATATTTTATCTTCATCAGCTGCCTCAAAGTGTAAAGCATTTGATATAAATTGAGAACCTTCAACATGTAATTTTTGACTTGGAGAAGTAGTTCCTATACCTACTTTACCACTGGGGTCTAAAACTAATGTATCAGCTCCAGGGGAAGTGCTTCCTCCATCTAAAACTGGATTCATAGTTCCATTATCTTTCCAAGAAAAATGAAGTTTGATATCATCATTTGTTCCTATTCCCCATGAATTATTAGCGCTTGTTCCAGGATTAGCAATTTCCAAATACCCTTCAGCCCCTTCAATTCTAACAGATGCATCTCCTGAAGTCGTATTAAATAATGCTAATGGTTCAGAGCTTCCAGTTCCTTTTACGTGTAATTTTGCGGTGGGTGAAGTTGTTCCTATTCCTAAATTACCGTTTTCTGATAATCTCATTCTTTCTATAGGATTAGAACCATTAGCTGTGCTTCCAGTGTTTGCCCCTGTAGACCAAATAAAATTATTAGCAAACGAAGTAATATCCTCAAAGTATAGATAATTTTGTTTCATCGCATAAATTTCAATTTTTCCTTTATTATATAAATGTATGCCTGAATAAGGATTCGTTTTTGTATTGCGTATTATTGCTTTAGAATAAGTAGCTAAGTGATTATTAGTTTCATTTTGAATAATATTATCTACGAAATCTACGTTTCCTAAAGTTGCTATTCTATCGTATGCGTTAAAGCTTGCTGTATTACTCGCTCTTGAATTAATTAAAAGTCTTGTTGCTGTACTATTACCATTTGATAATGGAGCGGTTCCTAAAGTTAGTGAATCTGTTAATGTAGCAGCTCCTGTAACATTAAGTGTATTACTTAATGTTGTTGCGCCTGTGACACCAAGTGTATTGCTTAATGTTGTTGCACCTGTTACACCAAAAGTTCCTCCTATTGTTGAATCATCTGTAGCTCTAAATGTTCCGGAAACTTTTAATTTTTCTCCAGCATTAGCTATGCTTCCTATATGAACATTATTGTTACTACGAATAGTAATAACAGGAGCCCCATCCCTTCCTAGGTGAATCCCTTGATTACTATTAATATATGCATAATTAGCAAGTGATGGATTCATTCCTGTATTAGCGCTACCTACTATTCCGAAATAAGTATTAGTTAATCCATTATCCTGAGATAAATGAATGAGTGGATTATCATTTTCGCCACTATTATCTGTATCTGCCTCCAACTTAAGAACAACATCACCAGATCCTTTCATTGTCATTGTTGATCCTAAATCTGTATGATTACTAACAGTTAGCGTGTTATTAATAGTAGTGGCTCCTGTTACATCAAGAGTGCCACCAATATCAGAATTATTTGATGCTCTAAAAGTTCCATTTACATATAGATTTTCTCCAGTGCTATTCACACCTCCTATTCCTACTTTACCATCCCATGTTATATTCATACCCATACTTCCATTAGTTGATATAAGATTAAGAGAATCAACACTATGAGTTGGAGATTGATTTTTATCATATAAGATCTCAGGACCATAATCATTTCCATTAATATCAACTCTTGTAAATCTTATTTGCGAATTGTGAGAAGTACTTGGTTGTCTTATTCTAACAATATTATCTTGTGTATCCGAAATACTTGCTATGTCAAGAGAACAATTTGTGCCCGGTGTAGTTCTTATTCCTACATTATTGTTAATAAATGTTGAACCTGTTACATCTAATGTGCTTTTAAGAGTAGTTGCCCCGGTAACTTCCAATGTATTTTTTAATGTAGTGGCACCTGTGGTATTAAGTGTTCCATCAATATCTAATGTAAATTGCGGACTATTATTATTAATACCTACATCAGGACCTTTAATAGTAAAACTATCATTTAATGTAGAATCTTGGTGATGGGTTTGTATTTTAAAGAAACTTTGATTATAACTACCTTCACCTTGATTCCAACCACTTAAAATCTTACTACTTGTATAGACAGGTTGACTGCTTGTAGGTGTATTGGGAACTCCATCATTTGTAATAAATTCGATTCCTGTGTTTGGTTTATTAGAACCAGTCCCTCCATCTGCTTCAATTTTAATCATACAATCATTAGAACCACTGGTTTGTTTTATATGTAAATTACTTGTGGGAATTCCTGTTCCTAGTCCTACATTATTAGAGGTTCTATCTATAGATAAAACAACATCACCTGAACTATTTCCATTATGTCTACTTATACAAAATGTATTAGAAGGCCATGCTAAATTTGATGGGTTTAAACCATCACCGCCATTAAAACCAAGTGAAAAACCATAATTATTGCTGTTATGACTTTCTCTAAAAAACACTCTTCCACCACCATTAGTAGCAGTATTTCCTCCAAAGGGAGTGATTTCAACACCTACATTTTGAGTAGTATGCCTTGCTGATATTTTTCCTACAGTTGTTAGGTCTGAACTAAATCTTGATATTCCAGATACAGATAGAGTTGAATTAAGTATAGATGCTCCTGTTACATCTAATGTGTTATCAAGAGTAGTTGCTCCAGTAATATTAGTAGTTCCTTCTACATGAAGTTGGTGAGTAGTATTAGCTTTTGAACCAATAATTGTATTACCTGTAAGATTTGTTGTGCCAGATACACTTAACGTATCTTGTAATGTCACACTATCTTCTACACCTACATTTCCATTAATATGTGTTTTGTAAAGAGGACTAATAATATTAATACCTACCTTTCCATCATTTTTAATAATCATTCTTGGAACAGTTGTAGCGGTAACTGTTTCTTCAAATTGACCGGTGTAAAACTTTAACTCGTCGTTATCAGCTCCAGCACTATCTTCGGCTGTTATATATGTGTCTCTATCTACGTCTTTTACACCTCCAAGAGATCCCCAAGCATTTCCAGCACCATAACCCTCAAATGTATGGAGTTGTGTGTTATAACGTATCTGACCTAAACCTAAAGTTGTAGGTCTTTGAGCTGTATTTCCTCTTGGAATTCTTATAGCATCTTCTCCCTCAATATCAAATGTAACATTAGGGATAGCTTTATTAATACCTACATTACCATTCTGCATAATAGTCATAGCATTACGTTCATTGATATTTGTATCATAGTTAAGGGTGCCATTAGTTTTCCAATTAAAGTAAAGATTCTTATCATCATTCATACCAATTCCCCATGAATTTGTACTATCACCTGTCGTATCTTTATTGGCAATTTCCAAATAACTTTCACCTGTACCTTCAATTCTTATTGACGAATCACCATTAGTAGATTCAAAAATTGCTATAGGCTCTTGAGCTCCACTTTTTTGAACGTGTAACAATGTGTCAGGAGAGCTTACACCTAATCCTAATTTACCATCATTTTTGAGAATCATGCGATCGGCATCATTAGTTCCAAAAACAATATCATTATTTTTTTTATTATTGATTTTAAGAGGTCCATCATAAGTTCCTTGTTTAGCTATTTCGTTAAAACCTATTGAAATATATTCACTTTGATTTGTGTGTGAAACATTTAGGATTTGATAAGATGATTGTCCTGAAGTCCCATAAATTGATGCTGTTCCGTTTGTAATATCCGTTCCTGTTAATACAGATTGGTCTGTTACTTGGAACTTTACTAAAGGAGCGCTTGTATGGATACCAATTTTACCATCATTTTTAATAATCATTCTGGGAACTGTTGTAGGAGTAACATTTTCTTCAAATTGATTTGTATAGAACTTTAATTCATCATTATCGGCTCCAGCACTATCTTCTGCCGTGATGTATGTATCTCTATCAACATCTTTTACACCTCCTAATGACCCCCATGCATTTCCTGCGCCATAACCCTCAAATGTATGTAATTGAGTATTATAACGTATTTGACCTAATCCTAAAGTTGTAGGACGTTGAGCTGTAGTTCCTCTGGGAATTCTAATAGCATCTTCACCTTCAATATCAAAAGTTACATTAGGAACTAATTTATTGATACCAATATTACCATTCTGCATAATAGTCATAGCATTGCGTTCATTTACATTAGTATCCGAGTCTAAAGTGCTATTTGTTTTCCAGTTAAAATAAAGATTTTTATCATTATTCATACCTATTCCCCATGAATTAGAACTATCTCCTGTTGTATTAACATTTGCTAGTTCAAGATAACTCTCGCCAGTGCCTTCAATTCTTACAGAAGAATCATTGTTAGTTGATTTAAAAAGAGCAATAGGCTCTTGGGCACCTGTAGCTTCTACATGTAAGTAGGATGATGGATTAGTATTACCTATACCTACTCTTCCTACTTCATCAATAACAGCTCGTTCCGTTCCTTTTGTTCCAAATGTAATTATATTTGATTCATATCCATAAAGATCGATGTATGATTTATTACTGGTGTTTGTTCCTCCTCCTGCTGATAATCTAAGATGTCCTACATCCGCGGAATGAGTGCCTCCTCCTATTCCTGAAATTTCGTTTTCTAATACTGAATTACTGATTTGAATTCTTTGATCAGCTGTAAAATTGCCTTGATAATTTTTAAGTAATATACCTCCGCTTGTAACACTAATTCTAGTTTTATTTTCAAATAATTGACTATCATCAAAATTCTCTAAACCATTGCCCACTGCTATTCTTCCGTCGTGTGCGATTCTTAGAGTTTCTTTTATATTAGAACTGGTTCTGGTTTGAAAAGATAATCCCGCACTATTACTACCCCCTACACCAGAGTCATATGTAAGAATCTTTGCTTGAGTTAATTGATTATTGTTCGTGGTATCATGAATTCTAAATTCCATACTAGGACCATCGTTATTTCCACCGAAATTGGTAATATTTCTTTGAAGAACAAACATAGATTCCTCGCCTTCTGTATTATCGTATACGTGTAATCTTGCTGTAGGTAATTTAACATCTGTAGGTGTTACTGTAATGTCACCCATTCCTATCCTTCCGTCACTCGTAATCATCATTTTAGTTGTTGCTGGTGTTGTAAGTGTATTACTACCATCCACAGTCCCATTTCTAGTTTTAAATTCAAGTTGCCCTGCTCCCCATCCAGAATTTTCTCTGGTATCATTTGTTTGCTCAATTGTTACTGGATTCCAACTATCATTTTCTCTCATTACTTCAATCATTTTTGTTGAATAATTAGGACTTCCTGATGGTTCTACTTTAATATGACCTGTTGCTCTAATATTTCCAGTTACATCTAACATTTCACTTGGACCACTATCATTAATACCTACTTTACCGTCAGATTTAATAATAGCTCTCTCATTTCCAGATGTAAAAAACTTAATTTCATCATTGTCAGCATTTCCCGAATTTTCAACTGTGATATATGTATCATTATCTGCGTCTTTTAAACCAGATAAAGAAATCCACTCATTGACAGCTGCTTGTTGATCTTGACTTTGTCCATAACCTTCAAATCTATTAATTTCACTATTATAACGAATTTGCCCAACCATAGTATTAGCTAATGATGGTTTCTCAGATTCATTTCCTACTGGTATTCTTAAAGCATCTTCCCCGGTAATCTCAAAAGTAACTTTAGGTTCAATCGTATTAATACCAACATTACCATTTTGCATAATAGTCATTGCGTTACGCTCATTAATATTTGTATCTGAGTCAAGGGTGCTATTTGTTTTCCAATTAAAGTATAGATTTTTATCATTATTCATACCTATACCCCATGAATTGGTCGCGTCTCCTGTTGTATTTACATTAGCAAGTTCAAGGTAACTCTCACCAGTGCCTTCGATTCTTACTGAAGTATCTTTATTGGCAGAACGGAATAAGGCAATAGGTTCAGTATTATTATAGCTGGGATCATTACTTTCAACATGTAATCTTGTGGTTGGATTTGTTATTCCTATACCTAAATATCCTGATTTATCAAGAGTCATTTCTTGTCTATCTTCAACAAAAAATTTAATTTGGTCATTATCACTCCCATGTTGGTTTTCTACGGTAATATAGGTATCATTATCGACATCTTTTAAACCACCTAATGATACCCATTCGTCTAATAATATGCCTTGATTGTGACTTTGTCCGTAACCTTCAAATCTTTTAAGCTCACTATTGTATCTTAAATATCCTGTGTGATTAGAAGAATTTGCTGTAGGTCTTTCAGCAACTGTGCCAACAGGAATTCTTATTGAATCTGTTGCTTCAATATCCAAAACTACATTAGCCAATTGTTTTCCTATAGCTATTTGTCCTCCTAAAGGTTGAATTCCTAAATCAGCATATGTAATTGAAGGATTATTATTATCAATTACCTGAATAACTCCTTTACCATCAGTCATTACACCCATATTCATTGATTGCTTAGCGGTACTAAATAATGCTAACTGAGTATTGTAAATCAAGGCACTCATATCACTTCCACCAAGATCTTCTCTTATTACAGCCTTGTGAGTTCCATGAGAATCAGCACCTACTGAAATAGTATTTAATAAAAGATGGTCACTTATTCTTGAATTACCCTGTATATCAAGCGTATATTGAGGTGAATCTCTCCCAATACCTATTTTATTAGCTAAAGAATCAACGAAAATCATATTTTCATTAAGATCAGACTCAACTCTAAAATCTGTGTTGATACCTGCTTCGTTTACAACAACTTGATTATTTATTCCTTGTGCTTTATTCTCTCCACCTATGGAAAAAAGATTAAACATGTCTGATGTATTAGTTGTTCCATCATCACCACTATGAGCACCACCTCCGGAGAGAATATTAAACTGAATTTTACCACCTTCATTATCTTGTTCAACTGATGTAGATAATGTCTGGATATCAACATATTTTTTCCAGTCAGTTCCATCAGAACCCTTAAAAAGTATCGAACCCAATGAATCACCTTCTTCAATGAGAACATGAGTATTATCGTCGGTTGCATGTCTTGTTCTTGTGAATTCCATAAAATTACTGGGTAATTCATTTTGACAAGTTGCTACGGTTACTGACCCTGCCACAGATAATGTATCTTCTACTACAATATCATTTCTAACTGTTGTTGTTTGAACATTTGTTCCTAAATAACTATGACCTGATACACTTAATGTTCCTACAACTTTCATTGCTCCAGGCATTTCTTGACCATAATCAGTATATTTTCCTAATTGAATTGTATTTACTATATGAATATCTCTATCAACAAAAAGATCTCTATTAATAGTTAAGTCATCGGCGACAGAAACACTTGAATCACCTTTATGAAGTTTCTTACCTATAGCAATTCTTTTCAATTCGAGTTTATCCAATTGATTAACATCATAGCTGTTCATAATATATAATAATATGATATATTAAGACAGATTTATTAACACATTAATTGTATAGTAATCCAGCCATTCCATCTGAAATCAGTAAAATATTAAAATAAGCTGTGTAATATCTGAACAAAACGTCTGTTTTTACGTTGTTATTAGTATAATTAGATTCATCTACTAAAGATACTTCAAAACTTTTTTTCTTATATACAGAAAGATTAAAAGTGCCTGTTGGTTCATTAGAATATGGATTAAGAGCGAAGTTGTATACATAAAAAGGACTAATATTACATCCTTTAAATTTTTCGTAAATAGTTGATTTTGAGATAAAAACAGGATTAATACCATCGAGAATGGCTGTATTATTAACAAATATATCAGTTCCATTAATTAGATGACTATCAGAATTAAAAGCATAAAATCCTTGACCATATCGATAATCGAAATCAGTTGAATAATTTTCATATATATTAGCATCCCTGACATCCTCTCTTTGAAGTAACCATAAAATATATTTTGTGGGATGTTTACATTCTATATCTACCCTATATGTTGAGTTTCCACTGGGATTGTGGAAATGTTCCTCATTTCCTATATGATATAATTCAATCATATAATCTAACTTAGGAGCAATTTTAAATAATTTTTGATCTTCTGGATCTAAGTACACGTTCTTTGTAATAATATCAAAATATTCCAAACCACCTACAATATCTTCCATATACTTTTCGTTAGATGCGGGAACTGTTCCTAAGCCAATTAATTCAGCATTACTAATTTGATAACCATTAGTTCCTGGAACAACTACTCCATCTGGAATAGTATTAAAATCTCTTACTAAAATTTCTTCAAAACTTCTTAATGATATTTCGAGTTCAATTTTCGAGTTAGATAAAGCACATAGAGGCAAATATTGACCTGGGTCTTTTGAAAAAAAGAAAGGTAACTGTAAATGGCAGGTCATATTTGTTTGATTTGTATTACCTGTACTAAATGTAGTGCTATATCTTGTCATTTTTCTAAATGAAAAAGTCTTATTGTAATCAGTATGTAATTCATTAATTAAAAATATAAGCTCGGCGTTTAGTTTCTGTATCATAACTCCACCTATCAATAATTTGATTTCTTTTATAATATTAAATCCTACACCATTAACATATGAAGTAAATACAGGTTCTAATGAATCATCAACTTGTAAATTTACTAAACCATTTGCATCAGTAATAGTATTTTTCTGTGTATAATTTCCAGTCCTCTTAAGGTCTTTTAATTTGAAATCTAGATATACTCCTGATAACAAATCACCTATTGAAGGAATTTCAATTCTAACTGTTCTGCCAAGATCGATTTTTCCATCAGATTTTGTAACTTTATTAAATTCAAATGAAAAATTTCTTGCTTTTGTGAAAACGTTTTTAAAATAGGTCATTTTAGGATTACCATATAGGAATTTATCTTCAGGGCCTTTGTTAGCCATGTGTAATAACGTTCCAGCTGTCATATTAATATAATTTAACATAATAATATAAAAAATAAATCTTGTTATTTATATTATACTCCTTTAACTAAAATATCTTCTTCATTGTAACCATGCTTATTACAGATTAAGTCTTTGACATAATCGGTCTGGTCTCCCTGAAGTTGTATCACTTTACCATCGACCTGATATGAGCCATTACAACATTTGGTCTTTTTAATTTTTTTTATAAATCGTTTAATATCATCCATTTCAAGTGTTTCTGCAAAATTTTCAATTATTGTCCAACATTTTCTACCGTTTCTTTGTTGTTTTGAAATAGTTACTTTATTTTTTATATTATTTTTAAAACTTTCTTCATTAAAACTCAAGTCCATTTATTATCTATTATGTTATTAGATTATTATCTTTAGGTAATTTATTAGTCACTGTCTGAATCGATTTCGCACCAGCTACTATTAACCTGATCTGCATTATCTTCCCCATCACTTTCTACAGGCTTTTTCAATGATTTATTCATTTCCTTAAAACTTGTGGATTCAAATACTTCTGCAACTTTTTCTCTTACACTTTCGATTTGGTCTGCGTTAAATTGCCATCCCTTGTTTTCCTTATTCCATCGTGCTCCAATACTTTTCAAATTATCCTTATTACTAAATGTATTTCCTGTAATGAGAATAAGGTCTGTATAAATTGACACAATAGCACTTCCCGATTTTTCTACTTTTACTTGTTTTTTAGTTTTTGCTTTTGTCTTAGGAGAAGACCGTGGTGTTTCACTCATAAGCTTAATAAGAGTTTCAAGTTTTTTTTCAATAGCGTCAAGGCGTTGTTCCATGATTAAAATGTAACATTATCTTACATTTTAAAATTGTAATCAATTTTTTTTAATTATTTAATTTATTTTCTATCTCAATTAATCTCCTTTCTAAATCTGCATATTTACTATTAATTCTTGCTATTTCTTGGTCTTTTTCTTTCAATTTTGTTTCTAATTTATTTTCATATACTTTTTGTAATTCTATAATATTATCAATTTGTTCTTGTGCCTCTGATTTTAGATTCTTAAGTAGATTTATCTTATCGGCTGTAACTTTTATACTGGTTCCACCTAATATAATACCATTAACTTTAATACCACCATTAACATGTAGAACTTCGTCTGGTTTATTAGTTCCAATTCCTAATCGTCCTTCACTTGTTAGAATCATTCTTTCATTCCATTCTTTACCATCAGCCGTATACCAAGAATGATTTCCTGTTTTAAAATTATCTGTATTAACAATACTTCCTGAGAAAAATTGAAGATATTCATTTCCTCCCATAGTAGCTATCTTAGTCATATTTTTATCACCCTTTAATAAAATTTTATCTTGATTAGTTTTACTATATAACATTTTTTGACTAAGTCTAATATTACCATAAACATCTAGACTTTCTTTTGCGGGAAATTTTCCAATTCCTATATTGTTGTTAATTTCTAATGTTCCTGCTTTTAAAAGTTTATCACCTATATTGATATTGCCAAAATTGCTTGTAATAGAACCACTATCAAGATCACCTACATGCTTTAATTTACCAGCTGTTTCTAGATTTTCATAATTAGAATCTTCTAATGTTCCTATTAATGAATTAGCTATAATTTTCTCACTGCATTTAATATTACCTTGAATTTCTAACTTTTCACTTGGATTTGATATTCCTACTCCTATATTACCATTTGACCCTATAATCATTCTTTCATTTCCATCAGTTATAAATTTAAGCTCATCACTATCAGTTCCGTCATCATTTTCTGCTGTTATTAAAGTATCTTCGTCGATATCAACGACACCGCCCCCTATCTTAATCCAATTATTTCTGGGTCCATAACCTTCGAATTTATCAAGTTCAGTGTTAAATCTTATTTGACCCTTCTTTTCTAAATTTGGTCGCTGAGCAGTATTTCCCGAGGGTAAAATAACTGAATCGGTTGTATTAATGTGTAATGATGTATTAGGATTATCTATAGATACTCCAATATTTCCATTAGAATTAATAGTTAATCTATCTTTCATAATATTATCACTATGTGTTGTAGCAAACTTAATATTTGCGCTTATATTATCTTCAGAGGGGGTTCCTTCTACTTTAGCATATATTCTACTTCCTTCAACCCATTTTATACCATCGGAACCTTTGAAGGCGATCTTACCTAAACTGGTGCCTTCTGTAACAATTTTATGATCTTCGTCATTTACATGAGTTGTTTTAGTAAATTCAATAAAATTTTCTTCGTCCAACGATGATGCTATTGTAGCTGAACTACCTACTGATAATTTTTCTTTAACAGTTACAGTGTTAAGCACTTGTGTTGTTAAAATAAGTTTCTCAAGTGTTGTTTTACCTGCTACTGATAAATCTCCGTCGATAGTAACATTTTTTGAGACATTTAATGAACCTGATGTATTATTATCTTGAGAATTGAGTTTTCCCAGAACAGTTAAATTATCTCGAACCATTAAATTTTTTCTTAAATCAACGTCGCCGTATACAAAAAGGTCAGTATTGCCATTCTGAGGACGACCACCTATCGTAACTTTTTGTGCTGTTAATTTTCTTAGTTCTTGAGAATTATTATTCATTATAAATATATATATAACGAATATAAATTATTGATACATTAACCCTCCCAAACCATCTTTTATAACAAGTATGTTATAATATGATGAATAGTAATTAAATAAGATGTTTGGTTTATAATTATTGTTTGTATATTTCGATTCATCTACTAATGTTAATCTGAGAGTTTTATACAAAATTCTCGATAAATTAATTGTTCCAGTGGGTTCATCTCTTTTAGGGTGTAAAGCAAAACTTAAAACATATAGATTTCCGTTAACACTAGTATTAAATCTTTGGTACAGAATTACATCTGATAAAAATTTGGCATCCACATTATCATTAATATCATTGTTATTTAATGCTAATACTGCGTCATTTAGTATATGATGTTTTCTATCAGTGCTATATTGATTACTACTATATTTAATTGGGAACTTTGTAGTATTGTTATCAAAATAATTCGCATCGTAAACATCTTCTCTTTGTAAAAACCACGCTATATATTTTGTTGGATTTTTGGATTCTAATTCCATAGAATAAACATTATCATTATTTGGATTAGTTATTTTATTAGTATTTCCTATATGGAATAATTCTACTAAATACGTCAATTCTCTACCCAAAAACATCTTTTTTTCAGTATCACTTAGATAAATATTTTCTGAGAAGATTTCAAATGATTCGATTTCAGCACTTACTGATTCATCGTAAATTTCATATTGGTTGGGAACAGCGCCGCTTGGACCTGTAGGAACTAATACGTTTTGTCCACCTTGATTTTGAGTAGTAACAGTATATCCATTAATTCCCATTTCAGTATCACCATCAGTATTATATTGTTTAACTACACATTTAGATGCTTCTTTAAATTTAACAACCATTTGGATATCTGAGTGGTTAAGAGCACATAGTGGTAGAGCAAAAGAAGTATTTTTTGAGAAAAAAAATGGAACTATTAAAGTTGTATTAACATCCTCAATATTATCATCAGCTATCTTAAAATTAGTGTTATTGAATAGATTCATGCTATAAAATGAATCCTTTTTAGCTTGATCATTGTAAAGTTCGTTTATTAAATATATTAATTTACTATCAAGTGTTTGAATAAGATTTCCATTAATGTATAATTTGATGTATTCAAAGCAGTTATAACCTATACCATTTACATATGATGAAAATTGTGGTTTATTTGAAGTTTCTCCATTAATATCAGTAAATTGTTCTGTTCTTATTAAATCAGAAAACTTAATTTTAAAGTATAAAGCTCCTAGTAAATCGGATTTAAAAGGTATGCTGAATTTAATCTCTTTACCTAAACCAACATTAACATTACCGATAAATGGCACTTTTGAGTAATTTATTGCAAAATTACTTGCTCTTTGGTAAACAGATTTAAAATAGGTCATTTGAGGATTACCATAAAGAAATCTATCCTCATTACCTATACTATTTAATTGAATTAAATTACCTAATACCATATATTTAATATAATTTAATATAATTTTAAATTATAATTAATCATTAATATTATATCTTTGTAACAACATGTTTGATATATTATAAAAGCTTCTTTTTGAAGTCTCGTAATTATTGCATAATTTAGTGTTTCTCGTTTTTTTACTGGCACATAGTTCGTCTAAAATAGAATCTTTTTTCAGTAATTTATTCTTAAGTTTAAGTTTTTTAATCTTTCTGGAATATTCTTTTTTGAAATAAACATAAACAATAACAGTCGTTATTACAGCCGTGACAACACTTTGCGCAGTAACAATAGATTGATTCATTGCTCCCATTAATAAAGCAAATACACCTACTCCCACTAATACAATTAGGAAATTGGTTACGTCAAGATCTAAAAAAAAAGTTTTTAGTTTTTTACTAATAGAGCCTACTTCATCGTATCTAACCATTTTATTATTATATACTTTTATTATATTTTAATATGAATTGTTTACAATTTTCTTTATGGTAGCGGTAGATATTTTAATACCTTTATTCGTCTGTAAATAGTTTTTAGTTCCATTCAGAGTTTTTGCTTTTTGATGAATATCCTTAATAATATCTATTTGGTCTTGTGAAAATTTCTTCTTTTTTAATTGACCTGATGCATCACTTTCTATTTTTTTATAATAAAAATCTAATTTAGTTCCTTCGCTGGTATCATGATAGCCCTTTATAAATAGTTTACCATGATGAACATCATGATGACACTCGTGGCATAGTGATACTAAGTTGTGAAGAGAATTTTTATGAAAAGTATCAATCATATTATTTTCGTCCGCTGTATGCTGTTCATTAATATGATGGACTTCTGTAGCTTTACATCCACATACTTCACAATTTTGTATTAACTTTTTAGAATTATAAACTGAACTCTTAGTTTCTACTATAGTTTCACCTACATTCATAATTCTTTTTCTCACTTTATTAGCAATTTTTAAAAATTCGCTATCAAGCTTCATTGCTTTGGCAACTTCAAGACCGTATATCGAATTGCCTGCTCCACTTTTAAGTTTCCGATTATAGACCAATTGCTCTTTATCTTCATCATAAATTGTTTCCATATGGTAATTATTAACATTTCTACATTCATTTATTTCAGGCATATCAGATAACTTATGAAGATGCGTAGCAAAAATAAAACTTGAACCAAGATCTGATAATCTAACTACTCCAGCAGTTACTAACGCCAATCCAGATGTTGTCTCTGTTCCACTACAAAGTTCATCACCTAATACAAGTGAATAATTATTGCCCCGTCTTAAAATAGTTCTTAATTCATCCATTTCTACAGCAAAAGTAGATTGACTTTTAAATATATTATCATTTCCTGATATTCTTGTAAATAAATGCTTATATGGTTTATAGGTAAATTCTTGTGCAGAAACAAAAAATCCAGCTTGAGCCATGATAACCGAGAGTCCTACGCTTTTCATATAACTACTTTTACCAACAGCATTAACACCATACAGTAAAATACCGCTTTGACTATCCGTTCCAAGTTCAACATCATTAGGAATATATTTTACGTTTTCATTGAGTTTCTCAATAATAGGATGTCTTAGGTCTTTCGCACTGATAAAACTGTCCTCTTTACTATTATCAATTTTAGGTTTTACGTATCCATTATATAACGAGACCCTTGCTACACTACTTAAATAATCTACTCGTGAAACGAAATTACAGATTGAATCCAATAATAATGTATGTTTGGTGTAATATTCATACGCCAATTCTGTAAATTGTTTAATACACATATTTTTTACTCTATTCTCATAGGTTACCCGTAAATGTGACTTTTGTTTTATATCTCCTGAAAATATCTTACACTGCGTAGTTGTATTCTTTAGGTCAAGGTCTGATAATTTATAGGAAAATTTACCCGAATTAAATGTTACAATCTTCTCAGGATTTTTCTTAATTATACCCGTAAGAATTTTAGATTTAGATTTCGTGATTGTTAAGAAATAATCTTCTTTATCAGAACGTTTGACCTCTGCTTTTGTTTTCCCCGAATTATCTATAATTGCTCCCAGAGATAATGAAAATTGATTAAAGTAACTCTTAAATGTTTCTAATTTTTCTTGTTGCTCATCAATTTCTTTGAACACGCCTTTGTTAAAAAAACTGTCAGTAATATTATTGAGGTTTACACCTAAAATTTCATTCATTTTTATTTTTTGATTATAATCTTGTATAAAACTATCTAATTCTTCAAGTTCATTATTTTTAAGAAGCTCTGTTTCAATTATTTTACAGTTATTATCAAGAGCTGCCTGTTTTAGATAACTAATTATATTTTTAATTTTGTTGTATGAATTATCAAGAGTTATAAATTCATATGGTTGTAGTTTTTTAAGTGCCATTTTTCTATGAAGACGCTGAATATCGTTAATTGATTTAAGTTGATCTGATACACCTTCGAAAATATATTGCGTATCGTTCTTGATTTGAAATTCTGAAACAGCATCATAAGTATTATTAATTTCAATTGAATCTACAATTGGATTTAGTAACTTATATTTAAGATACCTTTTTCCAAGAGGAGTTTTAGTCTTATCTAAAATATCCCATAGAGAAGAAATACCTGAATTCTTTACATTAAAATTAGGGACAAGATTTAGTTGATTAATTGAGTCGTGTGATAAAATAAGATGTTTCTCAGTTTCCCAAATAACAGGTTTTGTAAGTTTCGAGATAATATTATCATTATGTTCGTAAGCAAATTGTAATAGATAAACAAAGGATGTTAGTGATGTAGGATTTTTATCTAATCCAATATATTGAATTGGTGTTATAGCACCTGTAACTGGGAAAACTTTAGCCAATAGTGATTCTATATAAGCAGGTTTAAGAATATCTTGATTAGAATTGTAAAAATTATAATGTAAAATTTCATTTCTGATTTCAAGACTTTTACGGATAGTTTTTTCATCCCACTTAATCTGGTCAATGTTTTTTGTATGAATAATTATTTCCTTAGGACTATGAGATTGAATAAATCTAAAAACCTCATCAAGGATATATCTATTATCATCGTGTGCTGAATATGTTTCGTATATAGATGTTTCCCCTGTAGACATATCAGCAATTGATAGTCCTAATTCTACTATTGGTTTCTGTGATTTAAAATCTTTAATACATTCGATATAAACTGACATGACATTATTTGAAAAGTGATTACTATCGATATTAATGCCTGGTGATACAATTTCGGTAATAGTTCTTTTAGGGTCTTTTTTACCATGACTATCTTGTTCAATAATAATTACTACATAGTTGTTTTTAATAAGGATGTCCTTCCATTTCTCTACACTATGGTTAGGAAATCCAGCCATAAATACATAATCTTTTTTGGAATATTTACTTTGTCCTTTCTTTTTAGACATAGTTAATGCTGTAACTTCACAGATTTCTCTTATTCTACCTTTGTTAGTATCAATATCATCGGTTCCATATATTTCAAAAAAACTTCCTACCTCCATTAAAACTATAGTATTTTCACCATATTTTTGTTCAAATCGGTCTTGATAATCAAAATATTCATCTATTAAAGACATTATTTTGCTTGATTAATTATAATTTATAACTAAATTATATTTAAGTAGTTATTATTTTTGATATTTATTGATATCTATTCCTCCTGAAATTACCTTAATAAGATAACGGTCTACGCTATCTGTAAATTGAGTAAAGTGGTGGTTATTATTAAAATTACTATTTAAAATGTTTTTTGAAACAATATTGTCGGGAATGAGATAACTATTAACATTTGTTTTTACTTTTACAGTTTTGTAATCTGGTTGTTTTACATAATTTTTTTTAACTTGAGAAGATATTTTTTTAGATTTAATAGTCTCCTTTTTATTTATCCTACTATTTTTAGGTGGCGATTTTACAAGTTTTTTAGGTGGCGATTTTACAAGTTTTTTAGGTGGCGATTTTATAGGTTTTTTAGGTGGCGATTTTACAAGCTTTTTAGGTGGCGATTTAGGAGTTTTATTTGTATTTAATTTATTAGTTACAGCTGGGCTATTTTTATTTAATTTTATTACTTTACTTTCTTGAAATTCAGGTTTATTATTTTTATAATATTGTTTAGTTTTTACCGGTTTTACATTTATCATTGATTTATAAACCATTTTAGTATTATCATGTTTTTTTCTATGGCTTACAGCACTTTTACTGCGTGATTTCCTATATATTTCTCCTATAGTAGAACCCAATTCTATATCTTCAAACTTAGACTTAGATGACCTTTTAGAATTTCTTTGTGAAAATTTATCATTGAGGGTTTTATTTTTACCAGTAATAACAATTTTAGAATTCATTTTTAATAAACTAACATATTAATTATAAATATTAATCTTATGTGATATCTACGCACATTTACGTATACATAAATTCAATATGTCTATTATTTTTTTCACTTTTTACAGGAACATGTGATTTATAAAGTTCGAACCCTTTTATTAAATCTTGATTGGTTATAATTTTTTTTTCAGAAGGTTTACCAAATAATACCCTTTTAGCATGTGCTATTTTACATTTTGAAAAAAGATTTTCAATATCCCTACCAAAAAACTCAAATACATCTTTTTCTTTATCAAAAAAACTTATGGGTATATTATCAATATCGGCTTTCCAGTTGTTATCTTGAATTTTTTTAATAAATATATTTCTTAGATCATCTGCTGTATATTTTTCAATTTCTAACCAAAGTCCAAATCTGGATTTTAATCCTTGATTACCTCTAAAAAATCTACTATCTAAATCTTTTTTATATCCAGCAATTATAAAAATAAAGTCATTTCTATATTTATCTAAATATGGATTTATTAAGTCGATAATTCCTTGAGAATAACTATCAATTTTATCTTCAGAACCCAATGAATAAGCTTCATCTAAAAATACCACGCAACCTTTAGATTGATCAAGTATTTTTTGTGTTTTAATCTCAGATTGTCCTATATATCCTCCTTTTAAGTCTGTTAAAGTTATTTCTTTAAAATCTCCTTTAGTTAATAAGCCCATTTTTGCATAAATTTGTCCTATAATTTTAGCTACTACAGTTTTTCCCATACCAGGACCTCCATATAAAACAATATGATGATAATCATTTGGGTTATCATCTAACCCCTGTAAAAATAGAATTATTTTATCAAAAATGGCTTCTTTAATGTTTGCCATTCCAATCATATTATCAAGTTCTTCTAAATGTGGAACCATTTCAGATAATACTCTTAGATTAAGATTAAATTTCTTTTTCATTGGCTTAAATATTTCTTCGTATCTTTTTCCCAGATTAATTAAATCTTGAATATTGTTAATTTCATCTTCTAAAAGTTGAAACTCATAACTTAGTTCTTCTTCTGTTAGTAAAAATGGTCTCTGTTTTGGTTCAGCTATTAGGTTATCTATGGATTTAGAAGAAGTATATTCAGGTAATAATAAATCCAATACATTAAATGTATTAGACATTGATCCTGAAGTTGATGTAGATTTATTATTAGGATTTAAAAAAGATATTTTAGGAGGATTATAATTGTTCATTGGTTTATTTTCTATAAGAGAAGTTCCCTTTATAAATAAGGATGAAGATGCTAAGTCTAGAGATGATGTTGATGTCTGTGAAGAAGAACTTTTCTTAATTATCTCTTTATTAGAATACTCATCTGATAAATAGTTAAACCATAAATTATAGTAATCATATCTTTTCTTATGTATTTCAAAACGTTTTCTTATTGTTTTAGTAGAATCATTTATTATGTAACATGCTATATTATCAAAATAAAAACGTCTTTTTAAGTTATTATTAGAAATATGAGGTTTCATATTTAAAAGTTACATAGATTTTAATTTAACTATGAGAATTTAAAATTTTAAGTTAATTAAAAATTTGATAATATTTACTTAAAATTTTAATTAATAAAAAAGATAATGCAGGATGCGAAAGAAAACGTTCCTTTTGATTGGCAAAACGGTGCTTGGAAAATTTTACGCGAGATGTTGACTTCACCTGGATTTCTGATTCAACATCAAATTGATCCTTTTAATGATTTCTTAGATAAAGGCTTGGCTAATGTAATAGAACAATTTAATCCTATTATTCTAAATTATGATTTTATCACAGAACAGAAATTCTTTAAGTTTAAACAAGATTCGAAGTATTATCAAAATGATAATTGGATTGAATACCGTGAACTAAGTGATATACATAAACTTTTTAAAGATAAGTATTCCATTATTAATAATCAAATTACTACTATTGATTTATCCGAGCAATTGGGGACTCCTAATGATAAGGATCAACTTCTACAAACAGAATTTAAAGAGTTTGTTGAAGAACACCTAGAATTTAAAACAATTGATGTTAATAAGCATAGATACGACCTTGAAATTAATATTTACTTTAATTCTATTACTCCTCCTGTAATCTATGAAAATAATGGTAGTCAAAAGATTATGTATCCAAACGAAGCTAGAGCGAGAAATTTTACTTATGCTTCAAATACTTTTATTGATTTTCACTTTAAGACTCGGGAGCGATTCGGAGAGGCATTTTGTAATACTAAGGAACATCCAGTAACTATTATTCCTAAAGTTACATGTGGTAAGCTTCCTATTATGTTAGGATCTAAAGCATGTATCCTTTCATCAAAAACTTACAATAGAAAAATAGATTATGAAGAGTGCGAATATGACGAAGGTGGATACTTTATAGTAAATGGAACTGAAAAGGTTCTCGTTTGCCAAGAAAGGCAAGCGGAAAATAAGGTATACGTATTTCAAAATTCCAAGTCCCAGAGTAAATATTCTCATACTTGTGAAATAAAGTCTCTACCAGATAAAAAGGTTCTTACGCCCAAGAACATTCAGGTAAAGATTACATCAAAAGAAAACATTCATGGAAGAAATATTAAAGTTTCTATTCCACATATTAAACAAGATGTTCCACTCTATGTAGTATTTAAGGCAATGAATGTTACCAATGATTATGATATTACTAATTACATTCTATACGATGTTCCTCGTGAAAATTGGAGAGAATATACTCAATTCCTTAGAGCTTCTCTTGAAGAAGCATCTACTATTACAGACCAAGAAATGGCTAAGGAGTATCTTTGTAAACATGTTAATATGATGGGTTATGACAGAGATAAATCTGAAAAAGACAGGCGTATGACTTATCTTAACGATATTATTAGCAATGATTTCCTTCCACACCTTGGTGAAAACAGTAAAGTTAAGGCATATTTCTTAGGTCACATGGTAAAGCATCTCTTAGATGTATTTCTTAAAAAGAAAGAAGTAGATGACAGAGATTCATATGTTAATAAACGGATTGATACATCTGGAGTTCTTATGTCGAATCTTTTTAGACAATATTACACCAAACTTGTAAAAGATATGAAAACTAATATTAATAAGGAGTATTCAAATGGTTCATGGAAAGCCACGCGTGACTTTAATAAAATTATTAATGAAACCAATATTTATAAAATTGTGAAGTTTTCCACAATTACAACTGGTCTTAAATTTGCTCTCGCGACAGGTAATTGGGGTCTTAAAAATAATAAAAATAAACAGGGCATCGCACAAGTTCTTAGTAGATTGACTAATAATTCGGGTCTTTCACATTTAAGACGTGTAAATACTCCCATGGAAAAAACATCTAAGTTGGTTGCTCCTCGTAAACTTCATGGAACACAGATATTCTACATTTGTGGTGCTGAAACTCCAGAGGGTGCCGGTGTAGGTGTAGTTAAAAATCTTGCTTTATCTTGTCATATTACTGGATATTCTGATATTTCACCAGTCACAGATTTGGTAGCACATCTTCCAGTTAAAAAAATCAGTGATATTAATCCTTCGGATATTCAAACTGCTACAAAAATCTTCATTAATGGCGCTTGGCACTATGTTACATACAAGCCCAAATATATTGTAGATAAGCTGCGCAATATGCGTAGATGTGGTATTGTTCATATTCATACATCAATTGTATGGAAAATTCAAGACTCTGTTTTGGAAATTTATACAGATGCTGGTAGATGTACCAGACCTATCTATATCGTTAAAAATAATGTCCCACTAATTAATGATGATATAATTAATAAATTAGATAAAAAGAAAATGAAATGGAATAACCTAATTTCTGGAAGTCTTAATACATATAATGAAATGGTCCAGAAGCCACTATCTGAAGGCGTAATTGAGTTTATTGATGTTCAGGAAGAAGATAATTGTATGATTGCTATTAATCAAGAGAAACTTATTAAAAATAACCAGAAGAGTCTTCAAACAAGGTTTACTCACTGTGAAATTCATCCATCGTTTATTCAAGGAATTTTGGCTTCTATCATTCCTTTCTCTGATCATAATCAATCTCCCAGAAACACGTATCAGTCAGCAATGGGTAAACAAGCAATGGGTGTATATGCAACAAATTACAGATATAGAATGGATACATTGGCTCATATTCTTAGATATCCGCAACTTCCTATGGTATCGAGTCGTATTATCAAGCATTTGCCGTCAAGTAATCTTCCATCAGGAATCAATGCTATTGTAGCTGTAGCATCTAATTCAGGTTATAATCAGGAAGATTCTATTATTATGAATCAAGATTCGATTAATAGAGGTCTATTTATATCTGATTATTTCAGAACATTTAAAGATGAGGAAAAGAAACGTCAGTCAAGTAGTGTTAAAATGCAAGAGAAATTTGTTAGGCCTGCTATGAAAAATACTCTCGGAACGCAAGGTAACAACTACAGTAAATTAACTGATAAGGGTTTTCCTGATGAAAATGTGTATGTAAAGGAAAATGATGTTATTATTGGTAAAATTCATCCTATTCATTCTAAGAAAGATTCTAATGAACTTTATAGATGTTGTAGCACCTCGGTAAAAGGCGCTGAAGCTGGATTTGTTGATAAAGTAATGGTCAACAGAAATGGGGATGGTTATAAATTTGTTAAAGTTAGAATTAGAACTATTCGTAAGCCTACAGTTGGTGATAAACATGCTTCTCGTCACGGACAAAAAGGAACTATTGGTATGGTATATAAACAAGAAGATATGCCTTTTAGTAAATTGGGTATGAAACCTGATCTTATTATGAATCCTCATGCTGTTCCATCTCGAATGACTATTGCTCAGGTCGTTGAATGTCTTATGGGAAAAATTGGAACAAATATCGGTCAGTTTGGTGATGCTACGGCATTTACTAAATTTAATGAAAAAAGCTTAGGCGATATTCTTGAAAAACTTGGATTCCAAAGACATTGTGACGAAGTTCTTTATAATGGCAGAACGGGAGAACAATTGAAAGTAAACATATTCATGGGTCCCACATTTTATCAAAGACTTAAGCATATGGTTGATGATAAAATTCATTCTCGTGCGAATGGACCTAATGTAATCCTCACGCGTCAGCCAGTTGAAGGTCGTTCTCGTGATGGCGGTCTTCGTTTTGGTGAAATGGAAAGAGACTGTATCCTTTCGCATGGTGCATCACAGTTTTTGAAAGAAACTCTTCAAGATCGCTCTGATAATTACAGGATGTATACATGTAAAAAATGTGGTCTTGTTAGTTCTGTTAATAAGAAAGCTAAAATTAACTTTTGTAAAAATTGTGATAATAATACATCTTTCGCAGAGGTTCGTGTTCCTTATGCGATGAAGCTCTTTATTCAAGAACTTGAAACAATGTGTGTCGCTCCTCGACTAAACACTAAGAAATATTAAAAATAAAAATTATAAATATTTTATTTTTAGTATCCACTTGGATATTTTGGTTTATTTTTATGCTTCTTTGTAACTTTAACCCAATTATGTGTTCCCGGTTCATTATCCATACTGGATGTGTCATTACATTGACTATATGATTCTTCATCACTATCATAATTTCTAATATTTGTTGAAGATTTCGAGTTCGTATTTATTAAACTGAGTTTCTTTATTAGTCCAAGATATTTGGATTCAAGTCCATTTAATCTAAAATTAAGATTAGCAAACTCTGTATTGATATTATGGACATTACATTTCAAGTCGCTATTAACTACTTCAGTCAATTTATTTACAGAAAATTCTATCTTTTTAATACGGTCATTTAAATCGGAATTAATTGAAACTGAACCTATAGATTGTATTTTTTTATCTACCTGTTCAATAAGTTTGTTGTTACTCATATGAACTGTATTTTTTACAGACGAAACAATCTGACTATATTCATTTCTGATTGAATTAATTAGATTCATTTGACTAGATTTGAGAATTTCATAATCTTTGTGATTAAAATCTTTATCAGTAGAAGCTTTGTACTGATTAAATAGATTATGGATAAGATCTATCTTGATATTTTGATTATTTACTTGGCTTGTTACATTTTCTAATTTTGAGCTTATTTCAGACTGGTTTTCGACAAGTTTTTCATCAATTAATCCTATAAAACTATTTAATTCATTTATCTTGACAGCATAAATATCATTTAAGACAGGATAAGTTAAAGACATATTTAATATATAAAATATGTTTTTAAATACATATAAATTATCAATGAATTTAGTAATTAATCCTCATTAGAAGATTCTTCTTTTGATTCATTAATAACTTCATTAGGAGCAAATGAAGCCAAATAATTTTCATACTGATTCCTTAAACTTATAAAAGCATTACTTACTTCTAAAGATTTTTCAAGGTCATCAGTGTTTTCTGCATCAGTTAACTCTTTTTTTCTAATCTCATATTTTTCTTTAATAAGTGAAAATGGGACTTTATCATCTGTATTTTCAATACCCAGCTTTTTACAATTTTCGACGAAACTCTCCTCATTATACAATTTTTCAGGATCTACTTGATTATAACTTCTCTCTTGAATACAATCTTTTAGTTGATTAACCATTTGAGTTAACATATAAATACCCTGTTGTGTAAATGTTTTGCTGATATAGTCAATATTATCAGCATTCATAAGTATTTTCAATTGGTCAACGGGCTTAAAAAGGTTTGTAAATAGGTATTTTAGTCTCTGAGAACTATCATCGCCTTCGCCTTTAAAAGTTTTAAACTCATTTCTGTTTTTAAAATATGACCTTTTTAATTCATTCCCAAGTTTTTCTACAAGTCTTGTTGAAAAGTCTCTAAACTTAATATAGTCATTATCTTTCATTGATACAAGTCTTTGATTAAGTTCATTCACTGAATCAATATAGTCTCCGTGAACATTATTTACTACAGGTGCCGATGACCTTTTTCTTCGTTGTTTTATACGTCTTCCGCCTGCCATTATTGCTCCTGATGCTTTCATATCTATAATTATATATAATGTTGTTTTTAAATAATTATAAGTTTTAAATTAAGATTCAGTCTAATTATACATAATCTAAAATATCAGATTTGCTTATTTTATGTAAATAATATTTATATGAATAGTCATTATTATAATAGTGATTTAAATGCAATTAATGTTTTTAAATCTAAAATTTCCAAGAGGACTATAAATTCTGTAGAAAAGTTTTTTAATGAAAATGTTAAAGGAAATACAGATAATATTGACTTTAATACTGTTTCACCTGCCTGGAATAGTGATATTAAATGGATTTCTGTTAATACACGGTATATGTATGATGAATTTTTAAATATCTTTAAAAGTATAAATTTAGATATATTTAATGAAATTATTGATTTGAAAAAAGAAATTAGATGTTATTCTGCTTTTTTTGTTACTAGAACAAAATGTAATAAGCCTAATTTTCATACTGATTTTAATAAGACAGGTAATAATGGATTTACACTAATGACTCCTTTAACAAATATAGATAATGATAGGAAAGGTCATCTTCTTTATAAAGATAAAGATGGTAAAGAGCGTGTATATAAATATAAGCGAGGTGAGTGTATTATATTTGGAGACTCTTTTGTCCATTCTACTCAACCTTATAAAAATAAAGAAGTCACCTTTTTATGCTTTACATTTGGTTCAGATAAAAAGGATTATTGGAGAAATATTTTTCAATCTATAGGAACTCAGCAAAAAAATATAATGCGGTATGACAAAAAATACGTTAATTGTAAAAATGAAAATAATAGATTAGGCATATCTTCAAATAGAACCTATTAAAATTAAGAAAAAACTTTATATTTATTTGTTACATAAATACTATCACCATGAGAAGGATTACTATTTGAAATCTTAAATATTTCATCTTTAGCATTTTTTAATTGTTTTTGTAATTTATTGTATTCTTTAGCCAGAAGAGTTATTTTTTTTTGTTGTTCTTTGAAAACTGTTACGTCTTTATCAGTTAAAAGTCCTCCTGTAGATTTAATAATTTTCTTTTGTTTCATAGTTAAACCAGTAGCACCTCTGAAATCTGAAGCTTGAAAATTACTATTATCCATATTAACTTTTTTCATATTAGTTTTTCTAAAATCACAATTGGTAAAATTTGAATATGATATGTTAGATCCTGTGAAATCAAATCCTGAAAAATCCTCATTAAATATACCTTCACTATTTGCTGGACTAATGTAAGCTAATTCAACTTTGGGAAAATGAAGTTTTTTAGTAGTCATTCCTCCATCCCAACCAAAAGTTATAGTTTTAGTATTTTTTTTAGTTTGTTTAGATTGTCTTACAGGTGACCCTTTTTTAACACATTGTTTTGTTTTAGAATCTCTTCGAGTCCCTTTTGGACATCTTTTTTT
>MDSW01157877.1_pt1 | contig 26048 bp, 31 predicted proteins | sample 811171 | NCBI WGS metagenome assembly MDSW01 (sample SAMN05326641, study PRJNA326480) | marine metagenome | isolation source: seawater | place: Atlantic Ocean: North West | collected 2012 | reverse complement strand
TCTGTTACTGTATTTGCAAGTGACATTGTAAGTATTCCATTTGAAGCGTTGGTAATTGTACAAGTGAAGGTAGCCGTAAGAGTGCTAGAATCAATTGTAGGGCGCAACTGTGCTCTTGCACTAAAACCTGTGAGATTTTTTGCAGAGCCATCTTCTTGTACAGTAAGTTGTAATGAGAAATCACTGCCCTGATCGATTTTTATGTTGTATTTTCCTGCACTCATGCTTTTATTCTTATACCTCCAATGGTTTAATTATACCAAAATTTTACACCTCGTGTCAACTATTATTTTTGTAGTGTTTTATAGCACCATATATCTTTAAGTAATATTTAACTTGGTTCTGTTGGCCAAGTAATATTGCTCTTATCTGTCACACTAGATTGACTAGAAGGTATGTCTCTAAGAGTTTGTCTATAAGTTGCCCATTCTGTCTTTTTAGAATCTGTTAAAGGAGAGTCTGAAAGTTGTGTCCAATCTGATTCACTTAATAAATTATCTCTAAGTGCTCTTACTCCTGGCCATATTGAAACAGTTTGTGCTACTGCCTCTCCTCCTATAATTTTATATTCTTGTACATTATAATTACCTTCTATAACAGATTCTCCACTTTCTAGTGATATATTATTTAGGGCTACATTTGTAACTCCTGTACTTGTAATTTCGCCTGTATCTGTTTTATATTTTGTATAGTATATCATAATTATTGTGTGTTATCTATAAATACATAAAGTGATTGATATGTACTTCTTAGTTTTGTAACCCATCGTATTCTCCATTTGACAAGTTTTCTATTTGTTCCTGTTGTCGGTAGTCCTGATATTTCTCCATGATATGCAAAAGTATAAGTTCTAAATGTACCTACATCAAAGTCTATATCTTGAAGACCTCCTGCAGCTTGCACAAATGTTGTGCCTCCATCTACACTATATTCTAAAAATCCTGCTGTACAGTCTCCATATACACCTGACCATATCGCTTGATATTGTGCTCCATTCCTTACATTATCAACATCTACAGCGCAATAGTTTCCTGTTACTTGAGTTTGAGTTGTAAAATCAGTAGAAGCTCTTTGAGTTGCACTACCAAATACTCCTAAAGGCACGAACTCTCCACTAACATGAGATTCAATATCTGCGCTTACATTTGCAAAGTGTTTTACATTTAGAGTATTAACATTAAGTCTATCAGAGTTTATAGTTCCTGTTGTAATCGCACCACCTGATATAGCTGTTACATTAGTATTAACATCTCCAGCTCCTATAGGTGTTGTTGATGAACTTGGATTGGTGATGTTAGTTAGTGCCCCCTTAAAGGAACTCGCACCACTTAAATCTCCAATTACAATATCACTAGTAGCTATTCTAGCTGCTGCAAGTGTTCCTGTTGATATATTACTTGCATTTAGATTTATTACACTTACATTTGCAGCATTAAGTGTTCCTGTTGTTATTTTGCTTCCACTAATACTTGTTACATCATTAGCTATAGCATTTTGTACGTCGCTCGCCGCAAAAGTTGTAAAACCACTTGGATTATTTGATGCGTAAGCTGCTATATCAGTTCTAAATGATGCAGCATCTGTAATTTTTCCTGCTATAAAACTTTGGTTTACATTTCCTAATATTGTTGCAGTTGAATCATTATCTACGTTTCCAAGTCCTACATCAGTTGCAGTAGTATTTGAATTTAAAGTGTTTGTTGCAGTTAAATCAGTTCCTCCAATAGTTAAAGTACCTTTATATGATGCACTACCATCACTTGCTATTCTAAAGTTTTGTGAAGATAGACTTCCATTATTTAGATTAAATATTGTTCCTGCAGAAGTAAATCCTGAACCATCTGTATTTCCTGCATGGTTTGTTGATTTTAATGAACCAGTTGTAATATGGTCTCCATCAATAGTTGTGATTCCACTGCCGTTTTGACTAAATTGTCCACCACTAAAAGTTACAAGTCCTGTAAATGATGTTGCTTGTAAAGCATTTCCGCTACCGTCTCCTGTTACTGATACAGTACCCGTGCCACTTCCAGAACTACTCTCTGTTACAACATAGTATACAAACCAAGTTTTTGAACTACTTGCTCCTCCAGTTGCAGTTGGTGGAGTTCTATTATATGTTGCTCCACTTGTTCCAATATCTGTTCCTGAAAAACTTCCATTACTAAAAGTGAAAGTTATTGGATTACTTGGTACAGCTGGAGCGCTCGCTGATTCTTGTTGAAAGAATAGTTGCCCTGTTGCTGTTTTTAACCCAGTAAGTCCTGTGCCCCCAACAACTCCAGCTGTCACGGCAAATAGAGTATTTATACTATAAGCTGTGCTTCCATCAGTAACTATTTTTGCAATAACTGTATCTCTTACAAAATCTGGTTTATAACTTAATTTAAATATTGAAGCTCCAGAGTATGCTCGTGGTACAGGATTATCTATTTCCATCTCTGTGTCAGAAGTAATATTAGTTACTGTTGCAAAAAATCTTGTAGTTCCTGCAGCATTTATTATAAATCTATCCCCAACACTATAATCTGTTAAAAATGCAGTGCTTGACCCTGTTACTGTTGATTCCTCTAAAGAAATAGTAGCTGTACCTGATGCAGAACTTATACCTGCATTTGATGCTCCTACTTCTGCTAAGTACTCAAAGTTAAGTTTATTTCCGCCAGCATCTTCTGCTGTTGTATCTGTTTTTATTTCTATAGCTTTTAAGTGGTCACTTGTGTCATCATTATCAAAAACTAAAAATGCTTCTGCACTTGCTCCCATTCCATTAAATGCTTGTTGTTTATTTGCTGTTGCAGTTGAAGTAAAATTATGAGTTATACCACTAGCGGTAATAAATTCGTAAGTTGCAGAACTAAAATCTAAAACACCAGAAGATGAATTTATTGATACACTTACATTTAAATCTCCACCTGTAGGCAGTCTTCCTATTCTAGATTTTGTATTTGGTATACTTGATATTTGTTCTTCTTTAGTATTTATTCTTTTTTGAACTATCGCTGATTTTATACCTCCTGTATTCACAGTTTGTATTTGAACAGTAATTCTTCCTAATCTTTGAACCGGTATATCTATGTGGTTTGTATCTTTATCTACAAGTATAGTTTCAAATATGGCTCTTCCAGAGGCATTGTGTCTAATTTGATAATTATTTAAATGTTCATATTTTGAAGTTACAGAGTTTCCAGCTGAGTCTGTTCTTGTGCTGGTTGGGTGTTGCCAAGAAACTCTCAAAGAACCTGTAGACGATTCTAAATCAACTCCCTCACTTTCTACACTTTCAACAGAACCTGCAACAAAAGCTAGTGTTAATGATTTTGGTACAGGAACTTCATCTTGATATGAAGGTGGTTTATTAGTATCTATTCCAACATCTAGTACATATCCTCTATCTACTAAATCAAACTTAGCTGGTTCATACTTTAATGCTGCTATATTGTATATTCCTTTTTCAGTATTATTTATAGCTGAAATAATATATTGTTGTGCAGAACCGCTTTCTAAAGTTCCATCAGTTGCTATTTCTCTTATTGCCCACGCAGCATCTTGTGGTGGTGCTGAACTAAATGCTGAAGAAACATTAATAGTTGTTGTAGAAGCTCCAGTGCTTGATATTGTTTGAGTTTCAACTCTACTATTTGGATTCCAACTTAAATCTAATAAATTTCCACTATCATCTAAAGCGTTTTGTGCTTGTTGACTTGTAGAAATAGTTGTAACACTGCCCCCAATATTAGCTTGAAGTATTAGGTCTCCACGATTAAATGTTGTTGAATCAATTACAGCAGTTTCTTGTGCAAGAAATGCTCCTCCTGTTGGATATATTATAGATAATTTATAAGTGTTTCCACTAGATAAGTCAACAGCGCTGTCAACTTTTATTGCAGTCGTTGTGCTACCTGTAGATATTCTACCACTATTTCTTATTTGTTCTTTTGCTGAATCTTGTACAAATATAACATCTCCAGGTTTTAAGTATCCTGCATTTATACTTGTATCAAAAGCAATGCCTTCAGTTTCCATTAATTCAGTAAGTAATGTCCATTTACCAAATCTATGTGCTTGTCCTCTTGATGTGCAACCAAATGCTACAACATCTTTTGTAACTACTTTACCTGTTTCTAATATATTATTTGTATCTTCTACTGTTTCTACTGCTTTTTTGAAAAAGGCCTCTGGGTCATTCCAAGTTACATTTACTTGATTACTTCTATATTGTTTTTTAGATGAAGTATATTTAAACATTCCTGCAATAACATTTGATTTATTAAAAGTGTATACAGGAGTTTGATATCTATTTTGAGAGAACTGCATAAGTCCATCAAACCAATATAACATTCCTCTAAATATACTAGCAACATTCTGTAATACTTTAAATGCCTCGTCTGATTCTTGCAAGTATAAATTACAAGTAAATCTAGGTTCAGTCCCTCCTTTACCATCACTTACAAGTTCATCACAATATTTTGCTATTTTGAATAATTCATACTTATCAATTTGGTCTTCAGTTATATATTTACCTATACCATATCTATTATTTGTTACTAAATCATAGTAAACCCATGCTGGATTATCTGTCCAAACAGGACTAAAGTTTGCACTTGAATTATTAAATGTATCTGTATCCCCTCTAAAATTACCGTCCCATTGTTGATAACTTCCTTCATTTGCTCCTGAAGTTACATTTCTATCATATTCAGCTGCAGTTCTTCCATCTTCTCCTCTAGGGAAGTAATTAGTTGGAACTTTTACTTTTAATCCTTTTACATCATATGCTCTAGTAGGTAATTTTGCAAAACTTTGTGCATCAAATATTGTGGCAGCATAAGCAGATAACGGATATGATAATTTATCTTCTATAATATTTTCAATACTTACTAACTCACAAGGATTTAAATGGTCATAATCTCCATGTCTAGCATTTGTTGGGTTTACTCTTTCAATTTTTATTTGATAGTCAGATATAGGTTGAAAAGGTCCAAGGTCTAAAGTAAAACTTTCTACAAAAGGTGTTTTTGTATTTGCTCTTATATAGCCACTATTAAATCCATGTTCTCCATCAAAGTTTCTAGTTCTTTGATTGCTGGGTCTAGCAAGTAAGTCTGCATTTGAGGGGCCTTTTAATAATACTTCAGTAAAACTACTATCTCCAGGTCTTTTGAATCCCAAAAACATTCTTAACTCTACAAAAGTACTTGCTTCTTTACCACTTGATTTTTTAGAAGCTATTATTTGAGGAAACTTAAAAGTTAATTTTACTTTATCAATTTCACTTTGATTGCTTACTCCCATTGTTGCTGCAGATATTGTTATGGGACTTGCACTTGCATCAGAAGTATCTGAATGATATCCTCCACTTGTAGTATTATCTACAGGAATACCTACACTAGTTGATAAATCTGTTTGTGCTACTTGTTGACTTGCTGAGTGTATTACTGAGGAGCTTCCTATTCCTCTAAATGTTGATAACCAGTTTTGAGAACGAGTTCCGTTTTTAAAAGCATATTGAAAATTTTGATGATTGTATACAGGAGTTCCTGTTATACTTACTACAGCAGAAGATAGTTCTGCGTCAACATTTGATACTGTTCTATCTGTAGTGCCAAACTCAGTTACATCTGAAACTGTTGCTGTAGAGGCATTAGTGATAGTTGCAATCTTTTTAATTGCATCAATAGTAACATTTACACTACTAACTGTTGTTACAATTGGTCTGTTTATTTCTACTTGTGTTGCTGAGACATACCTAACTACTTCTGCAACTAGTGCCGAACCTCTATATCCTGCTCCTGCTAGTCTTATGTACTGTTTTAAATTTGCTATTCCTTCGACATCATTTCTGCTTTCATCATCTTCCGCAAAAAATGAACTGCCTGTAGTAATAACTACTGTACCTTTTGTAGCACTAGCATTATCTGCAGTTTTCTTAGCTCCTTTTATTCTTATATATCTCTCGCCGTCAGTTACTGCTAGATTATCAAATAGAGTTGAATTATTATCAGTTACAGTATGATTGGAGCTGTTATAGCTTACATTATTTGAGTTACGAACGTTAAATTTTTGTCCTGCTGTACCGATTGTAGCAGGAGTTTTATCTAAATATATACCATCAGTTCCACCCTGTAGTCCTTCAACAGGCCCTTCTGATATTAAATCATATACAACAGCAGTTTGATGCTCATTTGGGCTATCTATTTTACTATCTTCATTTAGAGCTCCGGCTGCTTGTGCAGCCTTTCTATTAGCAGCTGCTAGTTGTGCCATTTTTTTAGCATAACTCATTATATATCTTCTCCTCTTGAACTGTCATCAGTTTCTTCGTCTGAGTTAGCAGGTGCGTCTTGCCCTTGTACTACTCTTGTATATCCTGATTGTTGTTGTGTAACTTTATCTTCTATGAAACCAAAATTTATTATACCTCCACCTACTATTAATCTACCATATAGTAGTGGTACGGCTATTCCTTCTTTTGCATTATTTTGTGGGCCATTAAATAAATAAGACTCTCCTGCGTTCGAGGGACTATCAGGTGTTAGATACCCTGTAACACCACTCATTGCAAGTCCCACACCAAGTGCACGAACTCCCCAAGTTGCTACTTGTCCTGCTGTTGTTAATGTAGTGCCGGTTGCATATGAAGTACCTATACCTTCAATCGCTGTTGCTGCTTCCATAGTTCCTTCTGCTTCTGCTGCCCATTCAAAATTTTGTATCCAACCAGGGCCGTATATAAGTAGTACAACACCTAAAATTACTTTTAATGCATTACTTAAACTTCCTTCTCCTGTTGCAACTGGTGTTATTATTACTGTATTTTGAGGTGGAGCAATTTGTAAGTCTAATCCATCGTCTATTAAATCATCTCCATTTTGTATTGTAAAATCAACTCCTTCCTCTGCTTTTTCTCTAATATACTGTGCAAAGCCTTCTGTTTGACATTCTATAAGTTTAAATATATCACGAAAAGAAGTCGCACTCATGTGCCAATCAGAACCAAACTTTTCTCCTATTTCTCCCATTAACTTAACGTGGGTCATAAACTTCTGCTCCTAACTTTGGGTATGATACAATTAAATATGGTATACCTAAAACTTTTGCCATCTTTTTATCATACTCACTTGGTTTACAATCTTCCATATAGTGACTATGGACTACATATAATATTTTTGAAATTAATTGATATTTACTTAAAACTTTTTCGTCTATTTTAAATGATTTTTCTTCTGTAGAAATATTTTTGCACAAAATCCATTTTTTTCTGTCATCTTGCTCTATTATGAGTCCGCACATTTCCCTTGGTGCGGCTTCTTTAGCTGCTTCGAATATTTCAGGTAAAAACATCATTGGAAATTCTTTGCTCCAGGAAATGCTCCAAAAGGCAAAACTTGATTAGTACTAGTAGCTGCTTTTGGTAAACTAGTTGCTGAAGTTGCATCAACAGGATTAAATCCAAATCTTTTATTACAAGATTCAAGTGTTTTTCCACACTCATCTCCTCTTCTCCAGAAGTTTCCAAATGCAGGAGTATTTCCTGAATGAGTAACTTTTGTTTTCCACAAGAAAGTTAATCCATCAGCTGTTGCTGTGACCATATCATTTAATCTGTCATCTGTAAAAGCATTATAAGTTGTGCTATTTGAGTATGTTCCTTGATGAACTCTTAATCTTTTAAAATTAGTATTTGTATCTGAAGGAGTTCCTAGAGCACTTTTTGCTCCTGCAGTTGCTACTTGCCAGTACATATCTACTGTAACAGTTGAATATGTTCCATTAGCATTTACTTTGGTAACACTATTCCCTGTAGTTTTAATAACTGTATCTACTGTAAAAGAAGTACTGCTTGAAGCAGAAGTATAGTTTGTAAATGAAGTTGTACTTGGCAATACATACTCATTATCTAGAGTTACATAAACTGTGTGTTCCGTACCATTTGGATTTACACCACCAGGAGTAACATTTCTTCTTGTAAATTTTCCTTCTCTATTCCAAGTGCAAGCACCACATTTTGCGCTTTCACTTAAGTCTGGACTTGCTCCTGTATATTCCCATGGACAAGCATTTGAAATTATATTTCTAGCAGGTATTCGTACTCCCTCTAAATCAAAAGGCGCTGCAAGTTCAAAATTGATTGTTGTTGAGTCCTCTGCTTGTATTCTATTTATAGTCCAAACTTGACGAACAAACTCAACAGGTGTATTTCCTGAACCAGGGTCTGCACTTTCTCCTTTTAAATATTTTTTTAAAGTTAATCTTCTTATAAACTTTTTACCTACTAGTAAATCTATATCTGTAGTTCCCATTAAAGTTGTGAATGTAGTGCCAACATTTGATACATTAAAAACAGGTCTAGCGATTGCTCCTGTGACTTTTATTTCGAATCCATCTGAAGATATTGGTATCGGTGTATAGGTTCTTGTAGTAGAGTTACTATCATAGTCGTAGATTTGTAAACTACTACCATCTGAATCTTGTCCTGGAGTTAAATAAGCAAATGTACCGTTTGGTTTTTCTATTTCATAAAGCTCTACTAATTCTGAACCTGGAACTTGTTTTTGTAAATCTGTAATTATTGTCATGCTTCATATACTCTTCTAAATGTTGCTTGTAAAGTATAAAAATTATCAAATGCCCAAGTTTGACTCCAATTTTCGCAAATACAGAAAATACTTTCTTCACTGCTTCCTTCGTTACTATCTTCTAAGTCAAATCTAAATTTAGTTACTCCGCCCAAGTCTTCAAAGAATTTAACTAAATCATCTATTTCTGCTTTTGGTCGTGTAGTAAATGCAACATTTAATGTTTGTTGTTTTGTATTTATTCCGTCTGCTATTCTAAGTTCATAACCGTCACCAAACTGACTTTTTAATACTTTCATTCCAGTTTGACGAGTAAATCCTTTATCTGGTTGAACAGGTGCACTAAATCCAGTTATATTGCTTCCATCTGATTGCATTATTCCATATGCCATAATCTACTCCTAATACAGACTTAAACTTCCGCCTGGTCTTTGTTGTACCTCAATTTCATTTTTAACAGCTTCTGCTATTGCTTTACCTATGCCTATCATTTCTGCATTATCACTTTCGGAGTCTACTTGTCCTGTTGTCATATTTACATTTACATTTATATTATTTACTCCTGCTCCTCCACTCATTTCTACAGGAATACTTCTTCCGTTTGGTAGTGGAACGACTGCTTCTGTTCCGTGTAACACAGCTGGATAGCCTGAGTTTGGTCCACTTGCTACACCACCCATTGAAAATGAACGATATCCTGGAGCACTCATTATGCCTCCACTTCTTCCACCTGCACCACCAAAAGGTAAAAAATTCATAATAGCCATTGCTGCTTGTTGTGCAAGTATTTGTGCTATAGAGTTAAGTATTGACTTTGCCATATCTGCAAAAGCTTCTTTTGCTGTTTTTGCTCCTGTAATAATACTTTGAAGTGCTGTTGCTAAATTTGATTCCATTGCATCTATTGCTACGTTGTTTACTTGTTTTACTAAATCTAGTGCATTTGCTGCTTGTTCAATTTTTGCGTCAATAAGAGCCATTTCTGCATTTGCTTTTTCTATAAATACAGCATTTTGTTCTAGTCCTTTTGCTTCTAATTCTCTAATTGTTGTTTCTTTTTGTTCTTTTTCTAATTGAAGCATTTTTAGTTTTTCTTGTTGTTTAATATTTTTTGTAGTAATCGGTCCAACCATTTCAGTTTTTGCAATAAATTGAGATTGTAAATTTAGTTTATCGGTCATAAATCCAATTTCTATTTCTCTAAGTCTTCTCATCTCAGCTTCAACTAGTCCGCCTATCTCTCTAATAATATCTAAATCACCCATTGCGGTACCGGTTCCAGCAATAACATCTTTACCATCTCGTTTAGTTACAAAGCCAGATAGTGCGTCTTTTCCTAGAATTGTTTGAAGAAATCCAAGAGTATTATTATCTATTACTTTGTCAACTTGTCCTCCAAGATTTTTAAATTGTGCTAAAGCTTCGGTCATATCTTGGTTTGTTAATCCAAGTAGAGTTTCTCCTGTTAACCCAATGCTTTCTGTGATTTGAGTAAGAGGAGTTGCTCCTTGTCTAAAACTTGCTAAAGCTCTGCCAAACTGTTCTGCAGCATTATTTAAATTTTGAGGAGCTGTTGTTAATTTTGTAATTGCTTGTTGAGCATCAGTGCCAACTGTTTCTAATTCTATAAGTTCTTCTCTTAGTTTTTGTAGAACATTTTCATCAACATCTTCTGCACTCAATGCATCTTTTATAGAGTCTATTCTTTTTTGAACATCATCAAATAGTTTTCCTTCTGTTAATCTTCCTTGTTGAATTTCTAATGAATCTATAACTCCTTCTAAAATTTTTATTTGGTCTTTTGTAAAACTTCTTGTAACTGTAGGAGTTTGTTCCTCTCTTTGTGCCATTAACAATCCCATATCTGCTCCAAATAAGTCTATATTCTGTCTTAAACTTTGTCCTGAGTCTTTACCAACAAAATCTCTTCTTTGAGTTAAAAAATCAAGATTACCAAATTGGTCTGCAACACCTTTAAAAGAAAAATTACTAAAAAACATTGATTCTTGATTTATAGCAGCTAAAAAAGTTCTTGTTTGTTTTAGGTTGTCATTTAATCTTTGTAGTTCTATATTTTGTTTTTCTAAACTTTTAACAACTCTTTTATTTCTTTCTTCAAATTCTTTTTGAGCAGGGTCTTTAAATTTTTCCATAAATTGAGTGAGTAATCCAATGGCTGAAACAAGTATACCTAGATAACCAACAAGACTAATTGCTGAAGCAAGTTTTGACCCTAAAAATTTCATTGTTCCAACAAACTGTCCATACTCAGCTGCAAAGAACATTCTTTCAGCTCTCATTTTTGCAAACATTCTTGTAATTGCATTTTTTCCATCTGCTTCTATTTGTAAATGAAATCCTTTAAGTATCATCATTGTTTTTCTAGCTTCACTTCTTCTAAAGTTTTCAAAGTTCATTACGCTAGATTTTTGAGTACTAAATGACTTTTCTAAGGCTTTAATATCTGCGCCTGTAAAACTTCCTTGTTGAAATCTTTTGAGTCTTGCCTCACTTCCTTTATAAAATTTTCCTATATCTTGTTGAAGACTAGCAGTTGCATCAGCTTGATTAAATTGAGGTGTTGTAGGCATTACAGCTCTTAGTATACCTGTTCCTAATAGTGTAAAAGCTCCTGCTAAAGCAATTACATTTTTTGAAAGTGTTTTTGCAATAAATTCTGCAACTCCTGATAAACTAAATTTTATATTGTTTAGTAAGTCGTCAAAAGATTTTGCTAGTTGTGAAAATGCGTTTAATTCAGTATTAAACTGTCCAAATTTTTCTTCCCCTTGTGCTAAAACTTCATTAACAACAGCTTGTGATTTTTCGAATATACTTAACTTTCTTCCTGCAATACCCATTTGTTCTGCATACTTCTCAGTTGCTATTTCCAAACGAAGTATAATACCAAGTTCGTCAAGTAGTTCAGGTTCCGCTTTTGTAACACCACGAATAAGACGATTAAGAGAGTCTGTTAAATCTCTTCCAAGTGCAATCGAAGCATTTTTTGCTAATTCTCCTAATCTGGATATTTGGTCAGTAGTAACACCAGCAGCTCTTGCTATCGCCACAGATTGAGCTGCTTCTGAAAAAGCTAACTGCTGTCCTGTTGCTTCTTGTAATCTAGATGTTATAAGACTAAGAGATTCGCCTGTAATTGTTGCATACTCTCGTGCACCTTCAGTTAATATTCTAAAGTTAGCGGCATCTGATAAGAATCTAAAAGCAGCTGTAATAGCAAAAACGTTAGCAGCAAGGGTAGCATATGCAGGTACAAGACCGCCTGTAATGCCTTGTGCCATCTTTGAAAAGTTTTTACTAGCATTTGATGATTGTTGTGAAGCTCCTTTAAAATTACGATTTAAAGTTGCTTCAGAACGTGATAAGTCATCTACTGCTTTTTTTGTCTTTTTGGTCTTGCCTTCTAATAATTTTAAGCTACCGTCATCAGTAACTTCAAAGGTAAGAGTTCCGCCTTTAATTTTTGCCATTTATCCTTGTACATTTATTCCTGGTTTCTTCCCTGTACCAGTCTTTGCCTTTGCTTTTCTTTCTTCGGCTTTTCTTCTTTTATCTTGTTCTAAATTTATTTTTCTTATATTATATCCATCTATTAATTTGATAAAATAAATACAAGTTTTTACATCTTCTACTTCGTATGCTTTTAGTAGCATTTCTAAGGGTGAATAATCTTTTCCAAGATATGAACCACTCATGCCTTCCCATCTTTCTGGTAAATAGTCGTGCAATAAAAAAGCCACCTGAACTTCTGGAGGATAATCTCCTAAAGTTGGTGGCATTTCATCTGGGTCTGGTTCTTTACCTGATTGTTCGCATAATTCTAGATACGACTCTATAGTAAGCTGACCTTCTTTAAATTGTTTCTCTAAGAGACCAAGTATTTGTTCTACTTGGTCTTGGTAAAATTTTCTAAATCTCCTGTGACTTCAGTTACCCAAGTATCAAAGTCTGCCGCATTTTTCATTAATATTTCGGCATTTTCTTGATTAAAAGGTAGTTCATCTTCAGGATTGAGACTGCTAATATCCACCAATAGAAGCTCTTCTAGGTATGAATATTTTAAACCGCTCCACCCCTTGATAACAGCTTTTACATATTCAACTAAAAACTTTTCTTCATCTAGAGTTTCTTCAAAAGCTCTTGTTTTACGATTGAGTTTTTGAGAAACACAACGATTTCTAAGTTTAATTAGTTCTTCTCTTGCTAAGTAGCAAAGGTCTACAGTAAATCCTGATAATGTAGGATAGTCAACTGTGACCGTTTTACTTGGAGTTAATAAACTCGCTAATGATACTGGTTGTTTTTCTTCTGTCATTTATTTTTCCTATAAAAGAGGGAGGGTTGCCCCTCCCTGTTAAATTATTTATGTTACAGTTGGCCCAAGGAAAATCATATCTATTTCGTCTGTTGCATCAACTGATGTTGGTAATGCGTGGAAAGTTGTTTCCAAGCTAACTATGTCGTCTATTGAGTGTGTTGGCACTTCAAGATGACAACTATCTAAGTTCATTGTAAGTGTTGGTGAATTACCAGTTCCACCAATAACAAATGTTAAATCAAAGTCATTAGTTATAACGCTTGTAGATTCAATAATATCTTCAAATAAATCTGCACTTGAAGCTCCACTAGCAGGAGTGTTAAGATAACAAGTAAAGTTACCTGTTACTGAACGAGTTCCTGTAACGTGACCCAAAGGCTGATTAATTATACCTAATGTCTCTGGTGTCAAATAAGTCATGTTATTTGATATAGTAATATTTCCACCTGTTAAAGTTAAAGTATAAGCAGTTGTAATACTACCTGCAGCTGTAGCTGTGACTGTTAAATCTGTTAATCTATTTCTGATAAAGTTATTTGTATCTGCAGCTGCTGTACCTTCATAGATACTAGCTGTAGACATAGAACTTTCTTCAGTAATGATTGAACCAAATCCTGACCAGTTTGCAGTAGCAATTCCATCAATATCAAAATCAATTGAAACTTCATTTACTACACAGTCTGTAATTTTATAAATGGTTGGATTTGATTTTCCACTTCCCATTTCAAATTCTAATGTGAAAGTATCTAGTGCTACTTTATTTGAATTACTAAAATTCAAGGTCATGTTTGAGCTGCCAGGTGTTAAAGCATCTCCTGATTGTCCAGGTGCTGCTCCTGCTGCTAATGCATTCCATAAAGCCTCTTCAACTGCATGATGCTCTGCTGCTGCGTGTTCTCCACCTGAGCCTGCACCACCTGATTTAAAAGGTCTAATATAAGTTGACATTGACCATTCTGCTGGAGCGTATGAATCAGTAAACATTTGTCTAGCTCTTCTACTAACTCCGGCTGAGGTTGCCATTTCATTCAGAGTAATCTCTGAAGTGTTTGTCGCCTGAGAAAAACTAAATCCATCTAATACTGGAATCTTATAGATTGCTCCAGAAGTCGTCGTAAGATGAACTAAGGTATCTCGACTATAATAAAATGTATCTGCCATTACATTCTCCTATTTTTGCTTTGAAAAGGGTCAGCTAGAGTTTTCTCTGCGTTTTCCGTTTTCATTAATATTGGACGGTGCATATTATCTCACCAATTCCAAATGGTTCCATAACTCCTTCGTCTGTGTCGATAGAGTTTATCGTTGTTTGTATTGTTGTTGTAGAAACTCCTAATCCAGTTGTATATGTTATTGGATTATTATCTTCTATTACTGTTTCTACATCTTCCATTAATTCTTCGAGTGCTAGTACAGCATCGTCTTCTTTCACATAACATCTAAAAGTAAGACTTAAAAATCTAAATTTATCTCCTTGTCCAAGATACTCTCTTGTTTCTGCTCCTGAGTTTACATGAACTGAGGGAAAATCTGTTACTTCGTCCCAAAATTTAAGTCTTGGTTCTGCACTTGCTACTGTTGTTCTAAACTTTCCTGTTCCGTCAACTTCGAGTAGTTTTTCTACGTAAGCATTTACAATGGCACTTCTTCGTGTTGTAAAATCTCTATTTGCCATTATACTCTCCTAGTTCTTACAAATTTTTGTCCTACCATTTGCTGTGCGATTTCTCTAACTGTTGAACCAATAATTCTACGTGGGTCTCTTTGAACACTTCCTTGTTTATTTCCTGGTTCAAAAGTTTCATACGGGTCTCTTTGATAAGTGTACTGTATTTCAGTACCTCCTCTTGGACCTATCATTACATTTGTAACTTCAGCACTATTTGCAAATCTACCTGTTCTAAATTGTAAAGCTGGTGGGTGCATTTTTGCTGCTACAGCTTCTGGAAGAACATTATTTATTAATTCTTTTAACTCTATACCAACTTTTGGTGTTAGTTTTTGTTTTGCTTTTTCCCTTGCTCCTGCAACTGAACCAAAACGTTTATGAGTAGTTCTAAAAGATTTTTTTCCTCTTTTTGCTTTTGTTTTTGAACTTTTTGTTCCTATAACTTTTTGTCCTTCTGCTAAAAGTTTTTTATTTACTTTTAGTCTCATGTCTGGATTTATATTATGTTTAAAATTTAATAAACCACCAATAATATTTGCTTTTACTAATTTATCTATTTGGTCTCTAGTGTCAGGACTTGCTGACCATAAATTTAAAAACTTTTTTGCACCTATTCCTTTACCAAAATTCTTTTTACCTTTTTTCATTCTCATGAAAATTTCAGTAGCCATTTTGCCGTCTGCTTCTTCTAAAAATTCTATTGCGTGTTCTTTAATAGCTTCATCATACTCGGCTCTATTATCTGCAGCTAATTTAGTATCTAATACTCCCTGCATTAATATTGATTTTTTAAACTGTCCTTTTGATATAACACTATGTAAATCAGTATCATAATCAAATAATTCTTTATAAAATTCTATAATAGTGCCAAAAACCTCTATATAACTACTCATGCCTTCTTTAGTTGACTCTCCTATGGCTTTTGCTATTGCTTGGTCAACATTTGTTCCCTGTGCACCTTTCATTCTATCGCCCTGTCGAAGACCCTCTTTTATTTCATTTATTGAGGTTTTTCTAAATAATTGACTATCAAATTGTCCTGTACCTGTTTTTCCGTGAACATATTCTATAGCTACTTCTTCTAAGTGTTCTTTCATTAATTGTTTAATCTTTGCAACTGAACTTTTTTCTATGTTTCCTGTTTTATTTACTCTACGTTTAAAAGCAAATGTCCACATAGTATCACTAATTCTAGTTCCCTTTATTAATTGATAATGAGCACGACCGGTTTCTCCTGATGGCAATCCTTGTTTAACTTTATCGCCTATCTTTTTCCAGTCTCCTGTTAAAGGAATTTCACTCATTTGACTTAGTTCAGTAGACTTATCCATTTGTTTCTCTAGCTTTTTTTGTAGTATTTTTTTATATGTATCTCTTTTTACTTTTACTGTAACATAGTCAAAATATTGTCCACCTAATCTACCTGCGACATTATCTTTTATTTCTTGAACTAATTTAGCTCTAAAAGGTGCTGACATTAAATTATTACTCTATACAAATCAAGCACTCTTTTTATGTGGTCAGGAAAATCAGTATTATCTCTAACACTTGTAGTTCCTTGATTCTGTAAAGTAGCACCTGCAATTGTTCTTCTTTCTTTGTGTTCATCTTTCAGATAGTAAGTAACTAAATCAAAAAGTGCTAATTTTAAATCACTAGGTGTTGCGCTATATCCTGCAGTATAAGTAACTTTCACACTTGCTACTCCTTGTGCAAATGACTTCTTTCTTCCATTATTATCAGTACGAACTATAGCATCTGAGCTAGTATCTACATAATATTCATAGTCTGAAGTTGAAAGTGTTTCATATGCATCTGCATACGTTGTTCTTTCTTGAACACTTGAAACTGCTACAAGCGGACTTTCGCTTACTATTATAGTGCTAGTAAAGGCATCATGAATAGAAAATTCTTCTGTTTTACTACTACTATAAAAGTCGATAAATGAAGTACCGCAATATTTTTTGGCTAAATCACTAACTTGTGGTACAATAACATCTAGTCGTGGGTCGTCCTTCTGATTAAGAATCCCTTCTGCATTTTTATATTCTTGTACTGTTATTAAATTCGCCATAGTAAAAGTGAGGGGATAGGCTCCCCTCAGGCCTTGCTTATCTATTAACTAGATTTGTAAGTTCTTGCATGAACGGTTGTTGCACCATCAATTAAGTCAGTGAAACCAAGTCTTTGTGAAGCCACAAGGACTCTTCTTTGGTTTGCTACTTCGTAGTCTGACTCAATAGTAACACCTCTTAATCTTGGCATTACATAGTTTCTTGGGTATATTGCTACAGCATGAACTTTACTTACTGCAGGTGTTGCGAATTCGTCACAAACGAGAATTCTTGAACCGAACACTTGTCCGATTTCACCTGATAGCTTAGTAGCCATGTCGCCAACTAGGTTAGCATCTTGGAACTCAGCATCGCTTAGTAAGTTGAAATACTCTTTTTGGTTTACAATGTAAAGTACTTCAGCTGGGTTAATACCATATTTACCCATGTTCTTTCTCATATCAAGTAAGTTAGCTGCAGTTAAAGATTCACTTGCAAATGCTACAGTAGATGCAGTTACGTGTGTACCTGAACTGTCATCTTGAGCAGCTTTTTGAATTAAACCTTCAAAAGAACCTGATGAGAATACACCGTTAGCTGAGTTGTTACCAGCTAAGATAGCATTTTCAATAGCTCTTGCATGAGACCTTACCATTGATTCTCTGATGAGAGGTAAGATAGGCATGATTGCATCTTCTTCTGTTTCATTACCTAAGAATGATTGAGAAATCAGTTTAACAGTAGAAAGAGTTCTTTCTGTTAAATCAATACCACCTGCTGAACCAGGGTTGTATGCATCACCTCTTTCAGCTAAGTTACCATGTGGTGAAGAACCACTGGCAGTTTGGCTAGATGTGAATTCAGCATAACCTGCATCTGGTAAGATTGGAATGATTTGATTCGCAGAAGTCATAGTAATTTCTCTAAATAGAGGAGCTAATACTAACTCATTCTGAATATCTCTTTCAATGTTTGTTGATACAACTTGTTCAAAGTCTGCAGAAGATACACCAACACCTGAATGTGCGTTGACTTTCTCCATAACACTTTTACCGTAGTCTGTATCAAATCCTTTACCTGTTGCTAATCCTAAGAATTTTGCATCAAGAACATCATTTTCAAAGTCTTTTTTCCAGTTGCCATTACCTCTGTCTGTGAACATTCTTTTTGACTCACGAATATTCATGATTTCTTCAGACTTCTCAGATAACTGAGATTCAAGTTCTTTTACAACTTTCTCTAAATCTTCATGCTTTTCGTTAACTCTTGTCTCAACATCTGACATTAGCTTTTCAGCACCAGTTAGTCCTGCTTGGACTATAGTTTTTTGCTCTTCCTGTTTTGCTTCCTCTTGGGCTTTTTGAACTTCAGCTTCTTTAGCAGCCTTTTCAGCAGCTTCTTCTGCAGCCTTCTGTTCAGCAGCCTTTTGTTCAGCTTGCTTCATAGCATAAGAAGCAACAGCTTTTTCAGCTGCTTCTTTAGCATATGACTCAATATCGAACTCAGGTTTGCTCTCAGGAGATTGTTTTATTTCTGACATATTTGTCTCCATTTCTTTGGCTTGCGCCTGACTTGGCTGCTCAACTTCAACAGCGTCTGCTGAATCGTTTAAGTTAGCCGTATAAAAAGTTTGCTTATACTTATTGTAGTCTTCCATACTATCAAATGATTTTGCTAGTCCAAAAGTTGCATTTTGGTTGCATGGCACTGATACTACAGATACTTCAAAAAGCTCTGCGTCCTTTATTTTATATCCGTCGGTTTCTGTCATATAATCAGCGTCCTTGACTTTGAAACCAACAGAAAAAGCCCCAAGGACACCGTCTTTAATTAATTGTGTTACTTCTCCTGCAGCTTTTGATATCTTTGCAGATATTTCTAAGCCATTTTCAGTAACTTGTAAATCTTTTGCTCTACCAATAGGTTTGTTATAATCGTGATTGAACAAAATTATAGGATTACCTTTATAGTTATCTAATCCTCCTTTTGTCCATGCATCTGCATTGATTATATCACCTGCTCTATCGAGTGCATTAGTACTAGCCGAGCCTTTTATATCCACTCCGCCGTCTTCGTTTTCGCCGAGTGTTTTAAAAGTACTAGTCCAATGATAAATTTTATTTGCCATCTTTTTTCTCTACTTTAGCTTTTGCTACTGTCTTTTTAGGTGCAGGAGCAGGTTTTGGTGCTTCATACAATTCTGGATACGCTACCTTTAACATGCCTTCCATTCTTGCCCATGAGCCACCAAATATTCTTTTAACCATAACACTTCTAATTGGAGTGTCAGTTTCAGCATTATATTCAGCTAGTGTAAGAACTTTTCCTTTCTTTGCCATATAGTCTGCTATCTGTTTTAAAGCCATTGATTTCTTTGTCATATTATTCCTCTTCTACAGGCGGTCTTCCACCTTCTTCAGGATTTGCTGCTGAGCCTGCTATATTTGCAGGTACTCTTGGTTCATCAAATCCTTCTACTGGTTCTTTGCCTAATGCTTCTCTTGCTTCATTTGGACTCATTATTCCTGTATTTACAAGTGTAGCATAGTAAGCTGCTTGGTCTCTTAATTCAGGTTGTAGTGCAGGAATACCTGTAACATCTTCAACCATTCCGAATCCAAAAAATCTTTCTAGTGCTGTTCCTAACTTTCTTACGATAGGTAGTATAGTTTCTAAATAGTATAATCTATGGTTAGGTCTTATATTCGCATTATTGCCACCGTCCATAAGTACTGGAGGTATTCCCATAGCTTCTAGCACAATCTTTTCATTTGCTTTGATTCCATCTTGAAAATCTAAGTTTCTAAAGTTTACTTCTGTTAAATTTTCAACTTCTAGTCCACCATCTAAAAATAAAGGTCTTCTGCCTCCTGATTGTGGATTATATCTTGCAACCCAAGCCTGTAACATTCTTTCTTTAATTTTTTCAGAAAGAGTATTTGGACTTTTAAGTACTAATCCTGGAACTGCACCATTCTTGAAAAAGTTATCTTGAAAGTTTCTCATATTTACAAGAAGCTGCATTGTTCTAAGTGCAGGTTTTAATCTTGGAACTCCACGATATATAGAATCAAAACTATTTTCTTTTATATGTATAATTTCTTTTGTGCTATACTCAATACTATTATCAAATTCATATTTTTCGACATAAGTATTTGTATCACTATATATTGTCATTTTATCTGCTGGTAAGTGATACAGATGCGCTCCATCAAAATATATAAAGATATTTCCATCAATTAGTAAGTCAATTATCAGATTTCTTTTAAATGTACTTACATCTTGAAATGGATTTGGTTCTCTATTTACAAGTAAGTCTACTTTCGACCTTCTTATATTTTTAATTATATTTGTAGTTGCTGGACTTTGTTGTCCTACTGTGTATGGAATTTCTGCTACATCGTCAACTATCATGTTGACAGCACGGTTTACAATTTCTAGTTGCTCATAAGCATTTCTATAACTTATAGTCGGTTCTCTAGAATCAATAGTAATACCTTCATTTCTAGAGATAACATATTGAGAAGGATTAAGTTTTTCTTCTCTCTGTATCCCTAAGATTCTATCATACCATGCCATATTGTTTATCTCTCTGTATCTCGACCCATTTTTGTTGTTTCTCTGCTGTAATCAGTTTGGGTCGCTTTCCATAAATTGAGTGAAGTCTCAGATGATGTTTATGACACAGAGTTACAGTATTTTCATATAACTTAGTTTTATTTTCATCAATAAAGGATTCACGAAGTTCTAGTATGTCTTGTTCGGTTTCTATAATTATATTCTTCTCTTTTATCCAAGTTTCTAGTAATTCGGTGAGTCCATAAAAATGATGAAAATCTAACTGTTCAGTACTTCCACATATGTAACAAGCACTTGCTTTTTTATATTTGGACTTAGCTTTGTCTCTCACATATTTAACTAAATCTCTTTTTAAATTCATATTTCTACTCTTAATTAGAATTATACCAAAAAGCTACACCATATGTCAAGTACAATTTTTAACAGGTACATCTAAAACGAGGTGATACTAGTTTCAAATGAATAAAGCGCGTATCGTAAAGCATCTGCCATATGAGATGACATATCATGTTTTGGTCTCTCTTTCATTAAATTAGGGTTTGGGTCCCATTGATATTGGTCTAAAGATATCATGACTTCCTTACAAGTTTGATTTACTATAAGGCTATCATTATCAACTATGCCAGCAACATGACCTATTCCATCAAGTACAGATTTCTTTGCATTTATAGTACTAATGTCATAGTTTTGAGCAAAATCATATCTTGTTTGCTGAGCTGCAGAATCTATATAAATGTAATCAATATCCCATTTCTTTATAAGTTTTTGTATTTCTTTTGCGTGTTGTTCTGTAGTTCTTTCTGCATTCATATATTCATCTAAAATATAGTATGTACTTTTATCCCAATCATATGCTACAACACAAAAAGCTGTTGGGTCTTTGTAACCAACATCAAGACCTGCAAAAACATCTACTTTGCTAGTATCAAATTCAGATAAATCTGCAGTGCATTTTTCATGATTGAAAGTCCATATTTGTCCTTCAAAGACATTAAAGTCTGCCATGTATTCTTGATTGAACTCAGCTTCAGACATTGTTTTCTTTGCTTCTATAATATCTGTTTCTGATACACGAGGATTTTCATGGTAAGTAGCTTTTATACTACACCACTCAGGAAACTCTTCGCTCCAACCTCTGTAGTAAAATTCTGCAAAGTAATTATTTCTACCACGAGGAGTAGATATAAATATAGCTTTTGAGTTGTCTTTATCTAGTGTAGGTCTTAGTGCTACATTGAAAGCGTCTCTGCCATCAGTAAGTGCTGCCTCATCAAAAATAATTAAGTCATAACTTCTACCAACTACAGAGTCAACCTGATTGATTGAACCCATACGAATTGTTGATTGATTTGATAGTTCTATTACTTTGTCTTTTGCATTATCTCTTGTGACTTCTAAATCAAAATGCTTTATGAGATTCCTCTGTAAGTCAAATGATATTTGTGATAAAGAGTAATTAGGCGACATGAGTAATACATGACAGTTTGGTACTAGACAAATAAGTTGTCCGATTATGTTTGAAATATAAGTTTTGCCTTGACGACGAGCGACTGCTGCACAGACAAAACGATATTTTGTGTTATTGATTGCATTGATTAATGCAGTTTGTGAAGTGTTGGGTTCAATACCCAATAAGTCAAGATAACCTTCAATAGGTAATTTAATAAATCTTTCTTCTGTATCATAGTTCATCAAATAGTCTGGGACTATATCTGAACGACTAATTTCTATCAATGTAAGGTCTCTTTCTCGAATAAGTTAAATGGGTCATCGGAATCAAACAATCCGTGTTCTTTTGCAAGTTTTAGTAAATATAAATATCCACTACATAACTCACTCATACTTTCTTCATGTTTTGTAAGTTCCACACCACTAAGTTTTCTATGTGTTAGTTTTGCAAGTACTTCAACTACATCTACAGATACAGCATCAAGCCATGCGACTCTTCTATCAATAACTTTTGGTGTGTTCATATTATTTTCCAAATTTTCTTTTTTGTGATTTTGGTGGTTGTTTTGTGCTGCCACCTTTACCAGCCCAGAAGACTTTATTTGCCCACCAGGCTGCGGAAGACCTACCTTTTGCAATATTCTTCCTGTGCCTCGCTTTGAAGCTTCTTCTTGCTTCAGGACTATAATTATGTCCCATGCCTTGTGCTCCAAAGCGAATAATTTTTATCTTGCCACCAACTCTTGTAGCTACAACGGCTTTTTTAGTTCTATGATTAGGAGTTCTTTTAGGTTTATTTAACCTTGTTAGTCCTACTCTTTTTAGCCTTGCTTTTTCTGCTTTTGTTAGTGCCATTCTGTACTCCTGCTACTTTTATGACTTTATTAAGTCTACCTGATTTCATAATAGTATGAAACTTGTCAAAAATATCTATCTTCTTCTCCTCCTGCCTGGGAATTTAGCTCTAGGTGGATTCTTAGTTTTACCGAATCTTGGTCCTATAGCTTTTGGAGTAGCTGCATATCTAAATGCTTCTATACCGTTTGGGTTTTTAGTGTTAACTAAAGCTCCTGCTGCCGCATTCATATCTCTAGTAACTCCTATTTTTAGTTTGTGTTTACGAATCTTTTGAGTATTATGTATACTCGGTCCGCTTAAAAAACCGCCTGTTCTAGCCATTTTTTCTCCTCTTTAATGCCCTCTCATATGTTTTATGAGTGCTGCCTGGCATAAATCTCTTTTTAGAACCTCTTCCGTGTGAGTGTATGCCCTTTAATCCTAGTTTACGAGCACGTTTACGTGCTGCTGTTGCTGTCTTGTATATATCTTTATTTCTAATATATTTTTTATGTTTTCTTTTATTGAGTACCATCTTTCAAGTATTCTCTAACAATTGTACTGTTAGCTTTGTTTTCAGGGAGGTGTAGTAGTTCACGAAGCTGCCTGCTCCAAAGCAGTTTATTTTGTAGTGTTCTTTTGAGTCTTATTGACATGGAAACAACACTAAGTACTTCTTTTACTAAGTCTTCTTTCATAGATTCCTATGTAGGATTACCTTCTGCGTCTTCTAGTAGTTTTTCTCTTCTTTCTTTTTACGAAAGTAGCAACGTTCCTAGGTTTACCTCCAGGGTTTCCTGCAGCTCTTTTTCTTCTAACCGCTGACCTTATTTGTGCTTTGGTCATTCTTCTGGCTTTACTTGCAGGTACGCATTTAGGATATCCTCTTTTGCTTTTTCTTGCAGACTTTCTTCCACAAGGGGCATATCCTCCACCTTTTCTAGGGCGTGAGATATCTACCCAGCCTTCTTTAAACCACTTGGTTAATCCTCCACTATGTCCAGGCATTATCCTTTAGCTTTATCTTCAGCGTCCATCATTTTATCTTTGATATCTACTGTGCCGTCCCAGTTTCTGTCTTTACCTGAAACAATGTTGCAAAGTTGTAAAAATTTTACTTTTAACCACTCAATCATCTTCTTTTTACTCCCATTCTAAAACGTCCGCCTCGTTTTTTATAAGTTCTTACTAACCACCCATTTGCATATGCGGAAGGGTATACCTTAAATTTTCTTTTTGCTTCAGCTTTTACTCTAGCGTAAAGAGTTGGATTTGTAGGTACAGGTCGCTTTTTAGCGGCCTTTCTTCTTCGTCTTCTTACGACCATGTGCTTTCCTTAGTGCAGCTTTTCCTGCCTTGAAGATTGATGCTACTGTTTTCTTTCCCATCACTCTTGCTCGTTGTTCTCCTACAGTTAGTATCTGTATTTTTCTTGCGTAACTTTTTCGTACTCTTTTAACTTTTCTTACGGTTGCTCTAGCGTCTTTCATAGTAGCAAACTTAATTCTGACAGTATCTTTTGGATTCTCATCAGTATAAAGTCGTCTTCCACTACCTTTTGGCTTTTTTCCTGTTCCTTTTCTTGGGTCTCGTTTTTTTCTTCTTACCATAACCTGATGCGTATATTGCTCTTGCCTGTCTATCTGCGGCTTTTTTAGTTTTGTGAATCTTTCCAGTTCTACCGAATCTATATCCGCCTTTTACTTTTCTTACTGGCACTTTTATACTTTCCTCCTCTTCTTTGTCTAGCGCAGTATTGTTTTTGTGAAAATCCTTTTGGATTATTACAATTTATTTTTCTTTTTCTGCGTAGTGTCCAAGAGTGCTTTGCCATTATCTACAAGGTCTATTTTTCTTCCGAATGGCTGCTTGAAGTGCTTTTGGTAACTTTCTTTGTTTTGTTGTAAGACAAGGTTTCATTCCTTTCTTTTTACCGTTCATTTTCTTTTTGCCTCTTTTGTGCATTGGCATATCGTAACTCCATTAACCGTTTTCGGTCTTGCTGTATAATTACAGGCACGTGTGTTTGATTTTTAGCACCTTTAGAAAAAGATGGGTGAGACCATAAATATTCGCATTTTATCTGGCTCTCATTTTTGGACGCCACAATATTATCAATCTCATCAAGAGTTAAGTCTTCACCCACCAAGTAGATAATCGCCTCCCAAGGTTCCTGTTCCCAGTTAGATTCAAAAAAGTTTAACTTTTCTATATCAAAGGGAATAATTTTTGTAGTCCCGTCTATAAATGATTTATAAGACCAAGGACAAACTTTTTTTATTCTTCTAAAATACCACAACCAAGTTGTGAAGTCTGGTATAAAATTAGCCTCTTGACCTTTTCTTTTTACCACCTTTTTTCTTCTTTTTCTTTTTATGCATTGGCATAAGTAGTGCTCCTATGTCCAACGAGGGGGCTCGTCAGGACACTGTGCCCATCGCAACTTAGTTTTGAGGGGCATAAAACAAAGACAGAGTTTACAAAACTTCCACTTTTTTTCTAAGTGTGGGCAGTTTTGGCATATCTTCCATCTTTCTTCGTGACTCTTTTTCTTTTCCATTTTTTTCCTAATGAATGTTTGATTGTTTTTGCTAGTTTGGTATCGCTTTGTGTTTCTTCTAAAGCTTTATGAAATGCGTTTTGAAAAGAATTCATTTAGTAAGTTCTAAATATTTTTCTTCTGCTTCTTTTTTAGTTGGAAACTTACGTAGCACTCCATTTAATCTAAAACACCAGCTTTGTCGTTTTTTATAAACAGGAAGTTCTTTTTTAACTTCTGCTTTCATATCTTTGGTTTTATATCCTGATTCCATTTGTTCTCCTATGGGTGCATAGACAGTATAGTCCATAATACACCTAAGCCACCTGCAATTATTGTACCTGCAGCTCCTATAAGTATAGTTTCTAATCTACTGACCTGCTTATCTATAGCATCAAACCTGTTGAACGCAGTTTTCCATCTTTCTGCGCATACGGCTTCATGCTTTACTAATTCTGCAGCTACTTGTTTGGCGTCCATGTCTATTCCCTTGTTTTTCCTGAAGATTTTTCTTCTTATGTTTCTAATTATATCAAAACTGAGCAAAATTGTCAAGACCTATTTTCGTATGGTGTAGATTTTGATGGGCTCACTCTTGCCTTTAACAATTATCTCATCTAATTGTTCGTATTCGTAGCCATCAACTAAACTATACTCTGAGATTATTAAATCTACATCATAATTCTTACATTGACTCTCTAACCTTGCGGCAAGATTGACACTATCCCCAAGGACACTATAATCAAAACGATTACTGGAACCGAAGTTTCCAACCACGCATAGTCCTGAGTTGATTCCCGCTCCTGTATTAATCGTATCCAAGCCTTCTTCTCTGAATCTTTCATTTAACTTCTCCAATTCATTGCGCATTTCTAATACACACTCTGTGGCTTTTCTTTCTTGTTCTTCGCAATCTAATGGTGCGTTCCAGAAAGCCATAATGCAGTCACCCATATATTTATCTATAGTGCCTCCATGCTTTAAAATTATCTTAGTCTGATTA
>MDSW01215321.1_pt1 | contig 26054 bp, 16 predicted proteins | sample 811171 | NCBI WGS metagenome assembly MDSW01 (sample SAMN05326641, study PRJNA326480) | marine metagenome | isolation source: seawater | place: Atlantic Ocean: North West | collected 2012 | reverse complement strand
TCGAACTGACGCGGTGAAATATTTGTTCGTTCCATCACAACGGCATCCTTCGAGTCGCTCGCGAAGCTACCCTTCGATCTCGCGCTCGGATCGCCGTCGCTCGAAACGCCCGTCACCCTCGACGGACCCCTCGTTCCTTCGCGCGCGCGCCTTACTCGGCGGCGTGCTTCCCCTTCTTCTTCTGCATCTTCTTGACGTAGAAGTCGAGCTCCTTGCCCTCGAGGATGTAGCCGTCGCAGCGCCCGCACTGGCCCGGGCGGGAGGTGACGAGCGCGTAGAGGCGACCGGTCGTGAACTGGGTGTCGATGTTCGCGGCCACCTCGTGCTTGGCGTTGCGGCTCTTGAGCTTCTTCGCCAGCGAGTTGCTGCGCTTCGCGTCGATGTCCTCGCTCTCCACCTTCTCGCCGTTCTTCACCTTGATCCCAATCTTCTTGCCGTAGTGCTGCTGATACCACGCGCGGAAGGGCGCGGCGTCAACCTGCACGACGGCGTTCTTCACCAGCGTCTTGGTGCGCACCTGAGGAGAGAGAAAAGAAGAGGGAGGAAGGGAGCGACGAGGAGAGACGTCAGCGGCGCGCTCGTGCGGTGAGGGATCGAGGAAGGGGAAAGACGAGGCGAGGGAGGCGTCGTTCCCTCGTCGACCTTTCGGTGGCATTCGCGCGCCGTCCGTCGCAACCGCTTCGCGCTCGCCGGACGCCGGGGACGGGGAACGCGCGCGAGGGGGTTCGGCGACGCACCAGCTCGTTGTTGGAGGCGTTGTAGGTGACGTCGAGAATGCGCGTTTTGTGCGTGGTGTTCTCGGAGCCCCAGGAGAAGTTACCGGTGTCCAGGCGGAGCGCGCGGAACTTCCTGTTGCCGCCGCGGCAACGCACGACGCGGACGTCGGGGTGGGAAGAGAGCTTGGTGTTCGCGGGCTGGCGACCGAGCTCGTACCTGGAGGAGAGACGCGGGGAGGGGTCGGTCAGCGTCCTGAGGACCTCGAGGACCGGCGGATGCGCGCGAGGAGGCGAGCGCGGGCGCGAGGCGTGGGCTTCGGGGCGATCCCGGCGCGCAAACCCCGCGCGAAGACCGCGTAACCCTAAAAAACTTGGTCGCGCCGGAAACGACCCCGGGCGCGTGGGTTCGCGTGCGCTGCGGGCTCGGGATGTGCACTCACTTCCTCTTCTTGCGCCAGGGCTTCTGCTTGCCACCGGTGGCGCGGCGCTTGTGGAGCGAGTCGCGAGAGATACCTGTTCGGAGGGGAGGGGAGATGCGGGGAAGCGCGCGTGTGAGCGAACGTCTCGAGCGAAAAATCGTTCACGGCGGTCGGATTCCAGCTCGGGAAGCGGGAACGCGAGGTGCGCGCGACCGCGCGGGGAGGCGGAGGCCACGTCGCGGTGGTTCGCGCACGCACCCATGATGTAGGTCCCCCCTCACTGACGTGTCTAGCGTCGTTGGAAAAGGGCGAGCCGCGCGGCGCAGACCGGGTTTTGTCGATTGCCGGCGAAGCCCTACTCTCGCAGTCGACGGGAATTTCGCTGTCGCGCGCTGCGCGCCTTTTTTCCTGCACAACCTCGTTCCCCAGCCCTCCCCCCCCCGCCAGATCGAGCCGCTCGGCCGGTCTCGGGAGACCGTCACCCGCACGCGTTCGCGCGCCGACGCGTTCGAGCGACCGGGCGAGCGACTCAGGGGGGGAGGGTCGTTTACGCTCCCCGCGGCTTCGGGCGCGGGTCTCGGGGGGCGGCGAGGATGCGCGCGGAGAAAATCCTCAAGCTGGCCAAGGGCTTCCGCGGGCGCGCGAAGAACACCATCCGAACCGCGCGGAACCGCGTGGAAAAAGGGCTGCAGTACGCGTACCGCGATCGGCGCGCGAAGAAGCGCGACTTCCGCGCGGAGTGGATCCAACAGATCAACGCCGCGGCGAGGGAACACGGGGTGAAGTACGGCGAGTTCATGCACGGGCTCAAGGAGGAAAACATCGACGTCAACAGGAAGATGCTCGCGGACCTCGCCCAGAACGAGCCGTTCAGCTTCAAGGCGCTCGTGGATCAGGTGAAGCGCATGAAGGGCATCGCGTGACCGCGGCGGGGGGTGTGCGTGTGGGCGCGGTGTGTTCCGATTGGAGGGTGATGAAACCGTCGTCGCGCGTCGCGGGCGCGCGTTCGTAGGCGCGCCCTTGTTGTCGTAATACTCGCGGCGATGGCTGTGTGAATAAAATTAGAGCACCCGCGTCCTCGTTCCGCCCCTACGTCGCCGGTTTGTGTTAATCTAGAGCGCGTTCGTCGTCGCCGTGTTCAGTTATCGTCCGAGAAGCACGACCCGAAGGCGTAGTACTTGTTGATGGCGAGCGTCATGTCCTTGATCATCTGCTTCAGCGCGGCGTTGGAGGATTCGTCGAAGGGCACGGGGCGCCTGATCATGAAGTACCGCCCCTTGACGAACTCGTCCTTGCCGCTGCGGTTGGACTTGATGATCTCGCCCTCGGGGTTGGGCATGAGCGTGTCGAACGTCGGCACCATCTCGGTGTCCATCTCGCAGTGCAGGGGGCAGATGAGCTTCTCCTCGCCGTCGACGTTGCCGTAGATGTTGACGAGCATCCCGTTGGTGAGGTCGTCGTCGCCGTCGATGAGCTCAACCTCCATCCTCTTGCCGTACTGCGCCAAGCCGTTGTCCTGGTAGCTGATCACGAAGTAGCGGTACAGCTGCCGGAGGAAGTCGTGCCTGGAGGGGCGAACGACGAGGGACGAGCGTGAGAGAGGGGAACGGGGGAGGAGGAGCGGGGGCAAGGACGCGAGCGCGCGAGCGAAAAAGGAACACTCAGGAAGCGCTCGGGCGACGGGGGCGAGTCTTCGGATAAAAGCGATTCCGCGCGGGCGGGATCGGGAGGCGTCGCGACCGCGAGGCGACGGGCTCGATCCCTCGGGATCCCGCGCCGCGCGCGCGGGGGCGTGTCTGCCAGTCCTCGGGCGCGCACCTGGGAAGCTTGCCCGGGATCTCGGCCCTGCAAAGCTCCTGCCACTGGCCGTCCTCGGAGAGCCCCGAGATTTCCCCCTCCGCCTTCGTCGCCACGGCGCGAGCGCGAACGGGGCGCGCGACGGAGCGCTTCGACCGCGAGGGCGCCGCGGGGGCGACGCGGGCGGTGGACGAGAGGGACAGAGCGGCGGTAGCCATGGCGCGAGAGGCGAGTGAAAAGGCGCGTCGAGAGCGCGGTTCCAGACTGGCGACGGTTGACGGGCGCCGCCGACCGCACGCCCTTTTTCCTATCCTGTCGAGAGCGCGAGCCACGTCCGTCGAGTCGCGGAGTTTCTTGAGTCAGCAGACCGTCGGCGACGCCCGAATGACCCCCGCCCGGCCGCGGCTTCGAGCCATTGAACTCGAACGGCACGCCAGCTGTCTGCTTACTCTCCACGATCGGCGCGCTCCATTCCACCGCGCGCGCGTTCGCCGGTTCGCGCACGGCCCCGGTCTCTTTCCCCGGCGCCGGACGTTCCACCTCGCGCGTCTCACCCTCCGACTCGGTCGTGGTCCGCCCGGTCGCCGCGATGGAGTCCAAGCGCCTCCCCTCCGGGATGGCGCGTTTCATCCACTCCCGCGGGGGCAAGAACTTGAGCGCGCACCAGTACCGGTTCACCGTGCTCGTGATCACGTTCTTGTCGTACATGATGTCCCACGCGAGCCGCAAGCCCCCCTCGATCGTGAAGTCGGTCCTGAACCCGACGGAGGAGCAGAGGCTCGCCGGCGCGCGCGGGTGGGCGCCGTTCGACGGCCCGGACGGGAACCACGTCCTCGGGCAGTGCGATCTCGCGTTCCTCGCCGCGTACGCCATCGGCATGTTCTTCAGCGGCCACATCGGCGACTCCATGGACCTGCGCGTGTTCCTGACGTACGGCATGCTCGGCAGCGGCTTCTTCGTCTGCCTCTTCGGCATGGGCCGCGGGTGGGAGCAGCACTCGCTGGGGTACTTCGTCTTCGTGCAGATCTGCGCGGGCCTGTTCCAGTCCACGGGGTGGCCCGCGGTCGTGAGCGTCATGGGCAACTGGTTCGGCAAGTCCAAGCGCGGTCTGATCATGGGCGTGTGGAACGCGCACACGTCCGTGGGGAACATCTTAGGCTCGTTACTCGCGAGCGCGATGCTTCGGTACGGGGACTGGGGCGCCGCTTTCGTCGTCAACGGCGTCTTGACGATGCTCGTGGGCGTCCTCGTCCACGGCTTCCTCGTCGTGAACCCTGAGGACGTCGGCCACCCGAGCCCGCACGGCGCCGCCGGGGGTTCGACCCCGGGACCCGCCGACAACGCGGAGGGCGGTCTGGGCGAGCTCGAGGCGGTGAGCGAGATCAAGCCCGCGACGCCCCCCATCTCGGGCGGGGCGCTTCGCAGGAAGCCCCAAGCCGCCGGGTTCGCGGCGGCGCTCAGGATTCCGGGCGTGATCACCTTCTCGCTGTGCCTCTTCTTCACCAAGCTCGTCGCGTACACTTTCTTGTACTGGCTTCCGTTCTACATCGAGCGCACGGAGATCGGGGGCGTGTACCTGAGCGCCGCGAAGGCGGGCGAGCTCAGCACGCTGTTCGACATCGGCGGCGTGGTCGGCGGCGTTTTGGCCGGGTACGTCAGCGATCGCTTCAACGCGCGCTCGCTCACGAGCGCCGGGTTCGTGTACTTGTCCATCCCGGTGCTGTACGCGTACCGGGAGTACGGCTCGTCGAGCATGGCCGCGAACGTGGTGCTCATGATGCTGGCGGGGATGCTGGTGAACGGGCCGTACGCGCTGATCACGACCGCGGTGAGCGCGGACCTGGGGACGCACGAGAGCTTGAAAGGGAACGCGAGGGCGCTCGCGACGGTGACGGCGATCATCGACGGCACCGGGTCCATCGGCGCGGCGATAGGGCCGATGCTCACGGGGTGGATCTCGAGCCACACGGACGACTGGAACAACGTCTTCTTCATGCTGTACGCGGCGGATCTCATCGCGGGGCTCCTGCTCATGAAGCTCGTCATGAAGGAAATCAGGACGATGCCCGTGGCGTGACGAGGCATATTTTTTACCTTCGTGAAAGAAATTTTTTCACCCAATCAAAATCTTCGATCGATCCTTCCCCTCACGCGCCCCGCTCGCGCTTGCGCTTCCCGATCGAGCGGGATCCCTCGCACCGCCTCTCCAGCGCGGCGACGCACCGCTCCGCGCGTTCCTTCCACGCGAGGAGCATTCGCCGCGCCTCCGCCGCGGCGAGCGGCATCGCGACGGCGCCCCCCGCCGTGGCGAGCGCCGCGACGCTCCCGACGAGCCCGTCCGTCCGCTCCAGCGCCCGAAGGTCCACGCCCGAGGCGTCGATCTCGCGGAGGATCGAACGCGCGTCCGCGTCCGCGAGCGGCGCGCCTTCGCCCCCCGGGAGGCCCCGAGCGAGGCGCCCCGCGAGCGCCGCTCGACGGGTTCGCGAGGCCGCCTCCGCCTCCGCCGACGCGTCGTCGTCGCCGTCGCCGCCGCCGCACCAACCCGTCGCCGCCTCCGTCTCCGGCGAACGAGGCTCGGGTTCGGGTTCGTCCGACGGGGGAGGGTTCCGCGGAACGATGCTCGTGACACTTCGAGCGGCGGCGGCGAAAGTGGTGGCGGCGGCTCCGGCGTGGGCGTGGCTCCTTCGCGTGGCGGCGGAGACGGAGGCGGATTTGGCGACGACGTCGACCAGCCACGCGCGCGCGTCCCGCGCGGTTCGGATTCGCGGGGGGGTCGAGAACGGACGGCCGACCGCGTCCGTCGCGACGTCCAGGACGTCCCTCGCGACGCGGTACGCGTAGTGGTTCCCCGAGCGTTCCAAGGCGACGATCGCGAGGAGGGGGGGCGCGTCCGCGGACGCGAGGACGAGGTGGAACTCGCGAGCGACGCGGTTCGAGGTTCGAGTCCCGAGGGTCCCGCCGAGGGCGTTTTCGTTTTTTTCTTCCCCCGCCTCGGGGGACCGGCGAGAGGGCACCACCGTCTCCCTCGCCCCGACGCACCCGAGGACGACGGGCACCGCGTCGTCGACGAAGCGCGCCTCCCCGGGGGGATGGGGCGTCGTCCCGACGACCGAGGCGTGCGCGGCGGCGGGGCGTCGCGACGGTTCGCGCCTCGGGGCGGGGTCGGCGGGGATCGGCGGCGGCGGCGCGCGCGCGGGTTTAGCGCCCGCCTCGCCGGCGTCGTCCTCGCGCCGGTTCGCCTTCGCGGCCGGAGGATGATGGCGACGGAACGCGCGCGCGAGGCGGCGCGCGAGACCGGGCGAGGGGGGACCGGCGGCGCGAGGGGAGGCGGCGCGCGGGGCGAGAGGAGGCGCGGGGCGATCGCGCGATCCCGCGTCCGCGCGTCGCGCCCGCGACCGCGTCGCCCGCGTCGTGGCGCTCCTCGTGGTCGGCATGTCAGCCCGAGACGCGACCCGGTCGCCGAGCGCGCGTACCGACGCGAGGAAGACGCGCTCGCGCGAGCGTCGAAGGGACCGACGCGCGCAAAGCGCGCGAGAGGGGTCGGCGAGCGCTCGACGACCGCCCGGAAGGGGACGAGGACGCGCGCGCGTAGAGGAAGTGCGCGCGCGGGGACGACGCGGACGATCGTCACGTCCGAGACCCGAAACGTCGCGTACATGGGAAAGTGAGACGAATTTGCAAATTTGAAGATGTCGACTCAAAGCGTTCCGCCGGTGATGGACGTGACTGCGTTTTCAAACGTCCGCCCGAAGCGCGGGGGCGCCTCGTCTCCGCGTTTTCGCCGGGTTCTCCCGCTCCTCTCAGTAGAAGTTGCTGTAGGTGCTCTGCCTGAACCAGTTGTAGTCCGGGAGGAACTGCGTGGGCCCGATGGCGGCCACCGCCGGGCACTCGTCCCTGATGTACCTCCACGCCACGTCCTTCACCGTCTCCGGGGTGACGGCGTCGATCCTCGCGAAGAGCTCCGCGCGCGGGATCCTCCTGCCGTACGTCAGGAGCTGCCTCCCGATCTCCTCCGCGACCGCGCTCGTGGAGCTCTCGGCGTGCAGCAGGAGCGAGGACTTGAGCGCCTGCTTCGCCCTCGTCACGTCCTCGGGCTTGGGGTCGTAGATGAGCCCGCGCAGCTCGCTCATGACGCAGTACGCCGCGTCGTCCAGATGCTCCTTCGCGTCCGAGGAGACGTGCACGCCGAACAGACCGGCGTCGGCGTAGTTGGTGTTGAACGCCATGAACGAGTTGGCGAGGTCGTTCGCGGCGAGGCTCTGCGCGAGCGGCGACCCCGCGTGCGCCGCGCCGGGGGCGGATTTATCCCACGAGCCGAGCATCGCCTGCATCACCATCAGCGGCACCGCGTCCGGAGAGTTCCAGCTCGCGCCCTTGAACGCGACGCAGAAGCTCGCGGTCTGCATGTCGTCGTCGCGGATGCGCACGTCGGAGCCGGTGAAGTGCGCCGGGTCCGACGCGACGAGCCGCTTCACCTCCGCGCCCTCGGCGGGGAGCGACGCGAACGCCCCCTCCGCGAGCTTCACCAGCTGCGCGTGGTCCACCGCGCCCGTGCCGACGAGCACCATCCTCGGCGCGGTGTAGTGCTGCCCGATGTACGCCGCGAGGTCGTCGCGGGTGATGCTCCGGACGTTGTCGGCGCTGCCGAGGATCGTGCGGCCCAGGCCCGTGCGCTGGAACGCGGTGGCGTGGAGGTGGTCGAACAGAACCTCCTCCACCTCCTTCTCAACCTCCTCCATCTCGCGGAGGATCACCCCGCGCTCGCGCTCGACGTGCGCGGCGTCCATCGTGGAGTTCTGGAGGATGTCGGAGAGGATCTCCACCGCCTTGGGCACGTCCGCCTTGAACACCTTGGCGTAATACGTCGTCTGCTCGCGGCTGGTGTACGCGTTGAGGTGCCCGCCCATGTTTTCGATCTCCTCCTCCAAACCGGCCGTCGTGCGCGTCTTCGTGCCCTTGAACGCCATGTGCTCGAGGAAATGAGCCGTGCCGTTGTTCGAGGCCGTCTCGTAACGAGAGCCGGCGTCGATCCAAACCCCGATCGTCGCCGTCTCGGCGAAGGGGGTCGACTCCGTCGCCACGCGCATGCCGTTGGGAAGGGTCGTGATCTGACGACGAACGAGGAGCGGAGGAAAAAAAAAACGTCAGAATGGGTGGCGCGGGGAAAGAGGCGCGAAAGGTCGGATTTGAAACCGGGTGCGGTCCGTTTCACCGAGAGAGCCGGGTCGCGACCGGCGAACGCGCGGGACTCGACCCGCGAAGGTTTCCAGGCTGGCCGGCCGCGCGGGGGGGCGCGAAGCGCGAGCGAGGGAAGGGTTTTTTCCGCGCCCGAGGGCGCGGGCGGCGTCGCCGCGATCGCGTCGGGGAGGGGGTGGGGTGACGCGCGCGAGAGGCCCGCCGCGCGCCGCGAGTGGGACGCGAGCGCGCTCGAGCGACCGCGCGCGCGCGGGGGGGGAGAGAGCCTCACCTTCGTCTCGGGCGCGGCGAGGATGCCCTGGTGGACGAACTGCTGCGGCTCCGGGGTGGTCCACTTGAGGAACGAATCCTCATCGGCCACGGTGGCGACGTTCGCAGCGTAGGGGCGCGCGAAGGCCTGCAGCGCCGCGCGGTTGCCCGCGCGGCGCAGAGGGCCCGCAAGGGCCAGGAGGCGGCTCGCCATGACGACCGCGACCGGGGCTGGAGAGAGTGGCGCCAGAGACGGGGCGTGGGCGATCAAGAACCGTTTGGGTCACCAGCGCCCCGAGTCCGATCGGCGAAAAAATCTTCAGCAGGCGAGCGAGAGACAGCCAGCCCCTGGGCGGCGAGTACTTTGAGCGTTTGGATGCGACAGATCCGCGCTTTTCCCCCCGCTCAGGTTTTCAAACTCCTCTCTCGAGCGTCCGTCGCCGCGCTCTCCACCTCGACCCACACCCGCTCGCGCGCCGACCCCCTTCGTTCCCACGGCTCGACGATGGACGCGCACGCCGCCGACGCGCGCGGCGCCGACCCCCCGCGCCCTCGCGCGCCCTCGCGCGCGACGCCGTGCGTGCGGGTTCCCCGACTGGAGGCCGCGAGCCCCGGAGGCGCGCGCGCGCTGCCCTCCGCCGACGCGACGCCGACGCCGCCGCGCTCCGCGCTCGACATCGACGGCACCGCGTGCGCGACCCAGCGTTTCCTCGAGGAGGTGGACGAGGCGCTCGACGGCGTCAAGGCGACGCTGCGGAGGGACCTGGGCGCCGTCCTCAGCTCGCTCGACGAGCTCGGCGAGGCGTCCGCGGCGTTCGCGCGCGAGACGCGCGCGAAGACGTGCGACTTCGAGAAGACGATAGAAGCGCACGATCGGTACGCGAAGGAGCTCCGCGATATCCTGGGCGGGTGACGCGACCCGAGTTCCGGCTCGCGCGCGCCGACGCGCGCTCGGGAGCTTCGCCGGAGCGCTGGAACGAACGGGAGGGTCCCAAGGGGAGGAAAAAAACGAAGGCTGATGAGATGGAAAAAAAAATCGCGACGCGTCTCGCGCCCCGGGGCGGTCGTCCTCGGCTCTCTCGACCGTCACGCGTCGAGCAGGTTCCCGCCGAGCCCCCCGCCCCGGTCTCCCCTCCCCCACGGGATGTTGCTCGTGTCCACTCCCACCTCCTGCACGGCGACGACCTTCCTGAGCGCGTCCCTCGCCTCCACGCGATCGTCGAACCAGTGCTTCTTGTTTCCGACGGAGATGTAATCCTCGTGCCCCTTGCCGCAGATGAGCACCGCGTCGTTCTCCCCCGCCATCGCGATCGCCCCCCGGATCGCGAACCACCGGTCGACGATGACGTACCGCCGGCACATGTTCTGCAGCTTCATCGTCTCGTGCCTGGCGTTCGGGTGGATCAGGTACATGTCCTTGAGGAACGGAAACATCGCCTCCTCCTTGATCTCCTCGCTCTCGTAGATGCGATCCCGGAACCCGCTCACGACGTCGTCCAGGATCTTGTACGGGTCCTCCAGGCGCGGGTTATCGTTCGTCACGAACACGACGTCGGACTCCTCGTCCGCCACCCTCCCCATCTCCGCGCGCTTCGACGGGTCGCGGTTGCCGCCGCACCCGAAGACCGTGATGACGTTCTCCGCGCCCGTCCTCCTGACGCTGCGGATCGCCCGCCTCAGCGCGTCGGGCGTGTGCGCGTAATCGACTATGACCGGGAACGGCTGGCCCTCGTCCACGAGCTCCATCCTCCCGGGCACGGGCTCCATCGCCTCGACGCCCGCCTGGATCACGTCCAGGGGGATGCCGAGCGCGACGCCCGTCGCGACGGCCGCGCAGACGTTCGAGACGTTGAGCTCGCCGACGACGCCGCACGCCGCGTCGATCGACCCCGCCGGCGTGCGAATCGTCAGCGTCGTCTCGAAGAGGGTGAGCTCCGCCTTCTCCACGAACACGTCAGCCTCGCGCTCGAACTTCCTCTGCGTCGCGTACGTCACGACGGGGACGCGATCGCCGCCGCCCGCGGCGGCGATGAAAAACGCCGCGTCCGACGTCGAGTCGGACGAGTCGGAGGCGGCGTCGGAGGCGGCGTCGGAGGAGGCGTCGGAGGCGGCGTCGGACGCGGCGTCGGCCTCGTCGCCCTCCGCGTCGTCGTCGTCGTTCGCCGCCCCCTCCCCCTCTCTCCTCCCCCGCTCGGGCTCGGGCTCGTCGAGGTTGATCACCGCCCTCTGCCTCTCCGCGTCGACGAGCGTCCGGAACAGCTTCGCCTTGCTCTCGCGGTACTGCTCCATGGTGCCGTGGTAGTCCAGGTGGTCCCGGGTCAGGTTCGTGAACACCGCGACGTCGAAGTCCACGCACTCCGTCCTCCCCTGGTCCAGCGCGACGCTGCTCACCTCCATCGCCGTCGCCTCGGCGCCGTTGTCCAGCATCCCCGCCATCAGCTGCTGGCACTGCAGCGCGTTGGGCGTGGTGTTGGGGACCTCGTACTTGCCCTTGTACGGCGCGAGCCAACCCGGCGCGGTGCTCTCCCTTCCGTCCGTCGGGTCGGTTTCCTCGGGTTCCCAGACGCCTCCGTGCGGCGTCAGGCGGACGTCCTCGAACGCGTACCCGCACGTGCCGATGACGCCGCACGGCTGATCGTTCGCGTCGAGGATCGATCGGACGAGGTGCGTGACGGTCGTCTTGCCGTTCGTGCCGGTCACGCCCACGGTCACCAGGGACGCGCTCGGGTTGCCGTAGAAGGCGGCGGCGAGCCGCGGGAGGGCGGCGGAGGCGTCCTCGACGAGAACCTGGGGGACGTCGTCGTCGAGGCCGGCGACGGGGACGTCGCAGACGACGGCGACGGCGCCCGCGGCGACGGCGTCGAGCGCGAAGTCGTGCCCGTCGTGGGTCGCGCCGCGGACGCACACGAACACGTCCCCGCCGAGGACCACGCGGCTGTCGTTGGCGATGCCGGAGACCTCGATGTCCTCGTCCTCGCCGAGGTGCATCCACTCCGCGACGTCGACGCCGCCGTACTCGAACAGCTCGCGAAGCAGCGCCACGCCCTCCTCGTCGAACGAGTCGTCGGCACCCTCGTCGGCACCCTCGTCGGCGTCGTCGTTCGCGTCGTCGAGGGCCGCCGCGGCGTCCAGGTCGACGGCGGCGCCGACGGTTCGCGCGGCGACGGCGGCGGCGAGCGCCAAATCCTCGGCGTCGTCGTCGTCGCCCCACCCGACGCCCTGCGCCTCGAGCGCGGCGAGCTCGGCGTCGTCGACGTCGTCGTTCGCGCCGCTGCGCGAGGGGGAGAAGTTTTCGTTCGCGTTCGCCGCGCGGGCGAGGCGCGTCGGGAGGCCGCGGCGGCGGGGTCCCCGGGGGCGGCCGCCGCCGCCCGGGCGCGCGACAGCGAGCGAAAACGGGCGAGCCGCCGCCGCGTGCTGGGATCCGCCGCCGACGCCGCGCGGGCGAACCGTCGCCGGCGCGCGCGCGAACCCGCGCGCGATCGCGCGCGGGCGCGCGACGCGGGCGCGCGCGGAGGCGACCGGGCGACGCGCGAGCGCGCGCGACGGCGCGAACCGCGCCGCGGGCGCGGGCGCGGGCGTCGCGCGCGTCGCGGCGCGCATCGTCGCGGACGACGCGAGGGGTGTCACCTTTTTACGCGAGTCGGCTCGTCGGAGAGACCGATTCACTCGAGCGCCGTGCCGCGCCGACGCCCTCTCCGCCGCGCGAACCCGCGCTGAGAGCCGCCCCCCCGGAGGCTCGGGCCCGAGCGCGTTCTCGCGTCGCTGCCTCGACGAACCCGGACGCGTCGATGGCGGGAGCGACGCCCCGGAACGAATGCCCCGCGCCGGGCGCGAAAAGCGCCAAAAACCTACTGGCGTTTGTGTCAAAGGGATCGAGACTGGCCCGAGGGCGGCGCGTCGCTGCATCCAGAGGGAAGAAAAGCGACGGGAGGGAAAAAGCAAAAACCGCGTCGCTGTCATTTCCACAGACTAATTGCTCACCAGAGAAAACCTCGACGTTCCGATTGGCGCCTCGCGCGTGCGAATCCGCGCCCCTTTCCCCGTGTGTGCGCGAGTCGCGCGCTCCCGCCCTTTCCGCGCGCACTCCACGACCGCGCCTGGGCTCGCGGTCGCGCTCGACCCGCGATGGCGGCTCTCGCGCCTCGCGCCGCCGGGGCGTCGCCCGCCCGTGCGGCGACGTCGCCGTTCGCCCGGCGGCTCGACCCCGGCACCGGGCGCGTCGCGTCCACCTCCCCGCCCGCGGGAATCCCCGGGCGGGGATGCTGCCGCCGGCGAGGCGCGCACCATCCCCCCCTCGGCCCCGGCGTCGGGCGCGTCGCCGCGCGCCCGCTCCACCCGGGCGCCTCCCCCGGCGGATCGCCCGCCCGGCGGTGGCGCCGCGCCTCCCACCCCGCGGAACCCACGGGCGCGGAGCGCGCCGCGCGCCTCGTCCCCGCCGCGCGAGCACGAGAGAAGCGCGAGCACGAGAAGGAGCGCGGCGTCGCCGCGGAGAGCGCCCCCCCGCCCAGCACCCAGCACGCGACGACCGCCGGCGCGCCGAAAACACACCAAAACAACCACGCGAAATCAAACGCCGAGGCGGTGACGGAGAAGTGGGGTCTCGAGGCGGGCCTGTGGAACGTCTTCCGCTCCAAGGAGGGCGCCGACCCCGCCACCGGCGAGACGAAGATGGCGACGGCGAAGAAACTCCTCAAGCGCTACGGCAGCGCCTACCTCATCACCTCCATCTCGCTCTCGCTCGTCTCCATCACCGCGTGTTACGCGCTCATCTCCGCCGGCGTGGACGTCCCGGGGCTCCTCGACCGCGTCGGCCTCGGCGTGACCAGCACGAGCGAAAAGTTCGGGACGTTCGCGCTCGCGTACGCCGCGCACAAGGCGTCGAGCCCGATCAGGTTCCCCCCGACCGTCGCGCTCACGCCCGTCGTCGCGGGGTGGCTCGGCAAAGAGCCCAAGGAGGAGGAGGAGGAGGAGGAGGGAGGAGACGCGTAAACGAGCGACGATTTCGTCTCGGCGACGGGCGAGAACGAGCGAACGAGCGAACGAGTCGGGAGCCGCCGGACCCCGCGGGGGTCGAACGAGGGTGGCGCGCGCGGAGTGACGACGGACGACGGGGCGAGTGACGGCGGGGAGGACGGAGCGCCGAGGCGCCGGGGGAGGGTCGAGGGAGACCGGGCGCGGAGCCGACCGAGGCGCGTGTAAAGTACAAAGTACAACCAAACGAAGACGACCCGGGACTCGGTGTTCGACGCTCGAGGGGTTTTTTATTTTTCTTCTCGAGCCCGTTCGCGTCTCGTCGCGCGGCGACTCCTCCGCCGCGCGCGTCCGCGTCGCCCCTCCTCGTCGCCCTCGATGCCCCCCCCGCGGTCGTCGCGGCGCGCCCTCAGCGCGCGCCCCCCCGCCCCGGCACGCTGGTTCGCGCTCGCGGCGTTCTCGTCGGCGCTCCTCGGCGGCGGCGCGCTCGCCCAGCGCGCGCCCTCGGGCGTCTTCTCCGCGCCCTCGCCGCTCCGACCCGCGCTCTCGCGCGGCTCGCCCGACGCCTCGGACGCCCCGCGACGCGCCGACCGAGACCCCCCCGCCGGCGTCGGCGTCGCGAGCTCGTTCACGTGCGTGCACGACCTCTCCGAGCGCGGGTCGTGCTTCGTCGCGGACTGCGCGCAGCTCCGCGGCGCGCTCAACGCCGGCGTCGCGCACGTCACGCTCTTCGCCAACCTCTCCTCCTCCCACTCGGCGTGCGCGTTCCCCCTCGTCGTGCGCCGCCCGCTCACGATCCGCGGCGCGTGCGGGGACCCATACCCATCCCCATCCGGGGAAGAGAACCTCCGCCGCCCCTCGCCTCGGTGCGTCATCGACGGCGGCGGGGTCGTGACGCGCGAGCCCGCGGCGACGTGTCGCCAGCAGTGCGCGTCGTGCGACGGAGGCGGCGCGCCCGTGTTCGACGTCCGCCGAGGCGGCGCGCTGACCCTCGTCAACCTGGAGATCAGGAGCGCGTGCAACAAACACCACGCCGACGGCGCGGGCGGCGCGATCGTCGTCAGAAGCGGCGGAGGGAGGTTCGCGGAGAACGACGACTCTTCTTTCGACGCGTCTTCTTCCCCCCGCGACGGGTCGGTTTCGTGTTCGTATCGCGGAGGCGCATCGCCTCCGGACCCGGACGGCTGGCGCGAGCCCTCGCTTCCGTCGTTCGCGCCCTTCGCCGACGGACCGTTGGTGGAGGATCGGTTCACCTCGGATCGCCCTTTCTCGGGTCATCCCGGCTCGGACTCGGATGCGTCCTCGGATGGTTTCGACCCTCGGATGGTTTCGACCCTCGACGCGTACGACCCTCGGAACGCGTCCTTAACCGCCGTGAACGTCCTCGTTCGCGACTGCGTCGCGTACGGCGGCGCCGGGAACGACGGCCGCGGCGGCGCGTTCGCGATCGCCGGCGCTCGCGCGAGCGCTCGGTTCGCGGACTGCGCGTTCATTGGGAACGAGGCGTGGGGCGCCGCCTCGGCCGCGATGAGCTACGACGCGAACCTCGGCGAGGGCGGCGCGGCGGCGGTGGCCGACGGCGCCTCCGCGAGTTTCCGCAGGTGTCGCTTCGCGCGCAACGTCGCCGAGATGGAGGGCGGCGCGGTGACCGTCTCGGGCGGCGCGAACGTCGCGTTCGACGCGTGCGAGTTCGCGAACAACACCGTCTGGGACGACTACAAGGACGGCGGGGGCGCCCTGTTCGTTTCCGGCGCGAACACGCGCGTTGCGGTGGAGGTGACGAAATTTTCCGGGAACGAGGTGCGGGCCTACCCGGACGCGCGGCGCAGAGCGCTGAGCTGCGGCGGCGGCGCGGCGGCGCTCGTGGAGGGCGCGACTGTGCGTTTCCGTTTCGCGCTCTTCGAGGAGAACCGCGCTTCTAGGGGGGGCGCGGTGTGCGCGCACGACGCGGAGGCGCGGTTCGACCGCGCGGTGTTCCGCGGGAACCGAGCAATGCACGAGTGGTTCGGGCGCGCGCCGGGGGACGACGTCGAGTGCGTGCAGTGCTTCGAGTGGGGGGGCGGGGGCGGCGACGACGCGAGCGCCGCCGTCGCGCTCGGCTCGATCCCGGCGTCGCTCGACCGGTGCGCGTACCGGACGAACGACGACGCGACCGGGTGGTACGCCGACCGAGGCGGCGCGCGGAGGCCGACGTGCGCGCCGCCTCCGGGCGCGTTCGGACCCGCGAGGGGCGGAGGAGGAGGCGGCGGCGAAAAAGGCGGCGGTTTCTTTTTCGGACCCGGGAGCGGAGGCGAACGGGCGGGGACGGCCTCCGCCTCCGCCGACGCTGACGCCGAAATGTTCGCCGCCGCGTTCGGGGAAGCCACCGGCGCGACGAGCGACGCCCTTCGCTTCGACGACGACGAAAAGGACGACGACGCGGAGACCGAGAGGGGAAGCTTTTAAACGAAACGCTGGAGGAGCGCGCGACGTTCGCTCGGCGCGCGTAAAATAAACGGATTTTTGACGGATTTTTGACGAACGCTCAAACGCTCGTCATAACGCCACCGGGCCGGGGTCTCGAAGGGAGCGCTCGACGGCGAGGTTCGACCACACGCCCTCGCTCGCCTCGCACCTCGCCGCCATCGCGCGCGTCCACGCCTCGATCGCCCCGCTCGTCTCCGGAGCCTCCGAGAGTCGCGCCGGGACGGTGAACGCGCAGATTGTACTCCTCTCCGCGCGACTGCCGTCGGACGCCGCCCACGCGTCGAAGTCCGCGAACGCCTCGTGCAGCGCGAGCGATTCCGAGGACGCCGTTCGAGCGGCGCGCGCGATGTCCGCCTCGCTCGCGTCCCACGCGTACACGACGGGGTACCCGAGCATGACGCCGACGATCGAGGGGGGAGGCGGGTACGCGTCGGAGTCGAAGGCGGAGGAGTCGAAGGCGGAGGAGTCGCCGGCGGAGGAGTCGGCGCCTACGCGCACCACGCGCGGCATCCACCGTTCGGCCGCCGCCGCGATCGGGTTTCGTTCGTCCTCATCCGCGCGTCTCAGGGCGTCCGCGAAGACGCGCTCCATGCGCGCCGCGAGGTCGTCCGCGAGGCGCGGGGTGGCGTCTTTCGCGCCGGCGCTCGGGTCGCCGAGGTCGACGAATCGCGGGAGCCCCGCGCGAGTCGCGAGGCGTTTCTCGAGCGCCGTCGCGTCGGCGATGACCACGACGTCGCGCATCACGACGTGGACGGCGAGCCGCTCGACGAGCGGCGCAGCGTCCAGGGGAACCAGGGCATCGCGCAGGCCCGCGAGGAGCGCGACCGCGTGATCGGGTCCGAACCCGGGGAGGTAGTCGATCGCGCACGCGTCCCGAACGCCCGCGAGGAGCCCGCACAGATCGAGCGCGAGCGCGCGCCGGCGCGAACCCGCGCGCGACCCGCCGCCGGGCGCGCCGAGGTCCGCGCGCGTCGCCACGAACGATACCGTCGTGCGCGCCAGAGCGCGCGAAGCGACGCCCATGTGCCGTCGTTCCGGACGACCCCGGAAGCGAGAGCCGGAGCGCGCGCGACCCCGCTCTGGCGACGAGCGACCCCGACGATGACGCGGACGATGAGAAAACGTGTCGTCGTTACCTCAGGTGAACAAAACATCAGACGGATCGAAGCGTCGTCGTCGCGCGCGCCGGTATCATCCTCGCCCCTCTCTCTCCGCGCCCCTCGCTCGCTCGGTCCCGCCGCAAGAAGCTTCCTCGCTCACTTGGCCCACACCTCCGCTCGTCCGAGCCGCTCCGCGTTCGCCCTCGCCGCGTCCGCCTCCTCCGTCACGCGCGCCAGAAGCTTCCCCCGCAGCACCGCCCTCAGCCGCGTCAACTCCGCCGTCTTCGCCTCGAGCGCCTCGCGCGCCTCCGCCAAACGCGCCGTCGCCGCCTCCGCGGATTCGACCCCGGCTCTGCTCGCCTCGTAGGCCGCGGCCTTCGCCTCGCAGCGCTCCAGCGCGCCCGCGAGGCGTTTCGACTCCGCCTCGTGCGCGCTCGAGGCGCGCCGGGCGGCGGCGAGCGCCGCCTCGAGGTGCGCCACATCCGCCCGCAGCGACGCGTTGGCGCGGCGCTCGTCGTCGAGCGCCGCGCGGAGCGCGCTGGCGTCCCCGGGATCCCCGGGGAGATTCTCCTCCCCGGGGATCCCGGTGGGGACGATCCGCTCGGTCCCGATCGTAGTCCCCGGCGGGGACGTCTTCGTCCGGTGCTCGTCGATGGCGGCGGCGAGCGCGGGGCATCGGTCGGCGGGTCCCCACTCGGGTTGCGCGTCCGCGCTCCAGACCCACGTCTTGCGTCCCGCGTCCACGCCCCCGGGGGCGTCGCGGATGAGGCGCACGAGCGCGGGGGTGGACATCGGGCCCTCCTGCACGCCGCCCTGAACCACCGCGAACCACTCCGGGTCCACCGCGGGGTCGTGGCTGGGCGGGGGGTCCCGAGGCGGGGGCGGGGGCGGGGGCGGGGGCGGGTCTCGCTCGGATCCCGCGCGCGTCGCCGTCGCGCCCGCCGGGATTCTGCTCGGGCGGACCGCGGCGGGGACCGTCGCGCGCGCGACGTCCTCGTTCAGTCGCGCGCGCAGCGCCCCGCCCGGGGTCGCGGCGACCGCCGAGGGCGTCGGCGCGGGGTCGCGCGGGGCGCCCCCCGGGAGGTCCGCGCAGCAGCTCGCGAACACCGGGAACGTCGCGCACGCCAGCCACTCCGCCTGGCCCTCGCGCCACACCAGCGTCGACGCGTTCAGGATGCCGCAGCGGAGCTGCGCGCGGACGACGCGGAAGTTGTGCGGGCCCTGGCGGGCCCCGCGCGCGTCCACGTAGAACCAGGGCTCGGCCGCGGAGTCCCCGTCCTCCCCGTCGACGTCCGCCATCGTGCCGAGAGCGACGACGCGCGAGGAGCGACGACGCGGGGACGAGTGAATTTGGCACCGCGCCCGATGGACTGATGAATGATGAAGCACACTCATCGATCTTTTCATTTCGGATTGTTCCGGACGCGTTCGCCCTCTTCGCGCTCACGCCCCGTCCGTCGCCCCCGGGACCGCCTCCCCCTCCGCCTCCCCTTCCTCCCCCTTCCCCCTCGCGTCGCGCGCGCTCCGGTGTTGGTCGGCGATCTTGAGCGCCTCGTCGACGTGCTCGGGCGCGACGATCCCGAAGTCCACCTGGTTGATGCAGTGCATCGTGAACATCCTCCTCCACTTCGGGTCCTCCGCCATCCTGGCCCCGCGCCAGTGCGCGTACGCCTCGAGCGCCTTCGGAATCTCGCGGTCGCCGATCGGCCGGAACCGACGCACGAAGACGTTCCAGTCGTGCATGAACGAAATCTCCCCCGGCGCGACGTCCTCGTACTCCGACAGCCTTCGCAGATCCTCGCGCGCGAATTGACGCAGATCGTCCTCGTCGTCCGAGTCCGGCGCCGGCGCCTCGTCCGCCCCGCGCGCCTCGATCCTCTGGCCCGTCTTGGCGTGGTAGAACGTCCCGGGCGGGCCGACGCCGTCGAACCGCCGCGCCTTCGCCTCCGCCTCCGCCTCCGCCGCGCGCCGCGCCGCCGCCTCGCGCGCCTCCCGCTCCTCCTCGAGTTTGCGGCGCTTCCACCCGGGCTTCGGACCGGGCTTCTTCCGCTCCGGAGGCGCCGAAGAAACCGCCGCCGGAGGCGCCCCGTCCTCGGGCGCCTCGTCCTCGACCATCGGGGCTTTGCCCTTCGCCCTCTCCGCCCTCTCCCTCTCCCTCGCCAAAAATGCCGAATCCGCCGCCTTGGAATTGGTTTCTTTCGTGATGAGGAGCGCCGGGGCGGGGGCGGCGCCGACGCGTCGCCTCTTCTCCTTCGCCGTCGCCTCCGAATCGGACCGTTCAAATTCGTCGCTCTCGCTTCCGTCGCGGTGCGCGGAGGCGAGGGACGCGTTCACCTTGGCGATGCACGCCTCCACCGTCTCGGGCTCGCGGTCGGTCGCGTCCGCGCCGTCGCGGCGTCGCTTCGTCTTGGCGTCGCGGCGCCTCTTTTCTTTCCGTCGCGTGTCGTCGGCTAAAAATTTCTTTTCCCGCTCGATCCGCCGCCGCTCCTCCTCGGCGTCCGCGGCGAAGAGCGTCAGCGCGCGACTCGCCTCGAACTCGAGACCCGCGCCGTCGTCGCCGCCCTCCTCCCCGGACACTCCCGGGAGCGTCCCGGCCTTGGCCTTCGCCGCCACCGCCGCGCGCACCAGCGCCGCCTCGTCGTCGAGCGTCGGAGCGGCGGCTCCCGCGGCGCGCCCTCCGGCGCCCGCGAGCGCGGCGGCGTCGCGCGCGGCGAGGAGGCGCCGGCGCTGCTGCTGCTGCAGCAGGAGCTCGCCGAGGCCCGAGCCCACCGAGCCCAGCGCCGAGGCGCCGCCGAGCGCGCCGAGTTGGCCGCCGAGCCCCAACGCGCCGAGCGAGCCGGACGCGCCGAGCGCGCCGAGCGCGCCGAGTTGGCCGCCGAACGCGCCCAAGCCGCCGAGGCCGCCGCCGAGGCCGCCGAGGCCGCCGAGCGCGCCGAGGCCGCCCGTGACCTGTAGGCCGGCGGAGAGTCGCGCGAGCGCCTGCGCGGTGCCCTCGGCGGCGGCGCCCGCCGTCAGCGCCCCGGTCAGCGCCGCCCTCGCCGCGGCTTCCCGCTGCTGCTGCTGCGCGGCGATTTGGCGCAGGAGCTCCGTCGCGTTCGCGACGCCCCGCGACTGCATCTGCATCGTCGCCTCGAAACGCTCCGCGCGCTCGCGGCGCTCCCGCGCGCGGCGCTTGAACTGCGCCTGCTGTCGGCGGACCTTCTGCTGGCGCTTCGTCTCCGCCTCCGCCGCCGCCGCGCGCGCCACCGCCCGCCGACGCCGGGCCTCCGACCGCGAACGAACCAATTCGGCGACGCACGCGGGAGACATGGGGTACTTACGCGTAGACGCGTAAAAGAAACTCTTGGGCGCGCGCGACGCGCGCGTGGCTTTGGGGGGGGGGGCGCTCGGAGCCGCCGCCGGATGGGCGGGAGCGACGCAACCCTCTTCCGAGGACGATGGAACCGGCGACGACGCCGGTTCCTTCGCCGCGTCCGCCGCATCCGGCGGGGTCGCCTTCTCCCGATCGTCGCGCGCTTCGGGGTCCGGTTCAGCGCCGCGATCGTCGCCCGACGCGGGGTTCGCGGCGCGCGCCGTCGAAGGCTCCTTCTCGTCGCGGGTCGGCGGTTCTTTTTCTTCCCCCCTGTCCCGGTCGCGGTCGCGCGGCGTGACCCTCCTCGCGCGCCTCGCGCCGTTGTACCTCCCCCCGTGCGAGTGGAACCACCTCCAGTCCTCGTGCTCGTCCTCCTCGGACCCGCCCGCGACGGCGCCGTCTTCGCCCGGTTCGTCCAGGCACCAGATCCTCACCTTCGGCCCCTGGCTCTCCTCGTCTCCGTCCGGGAAGAACACGAACCCGAACCTGTCGTGCGAGGACGCGAGGTGGTACGTCAGGCGCTGGAACCCGCGCGTCTCGCGGAGGCAAAACGGACACATGAATCCCTCCATGATCTCCGTCTTGCGCATCTTCCCGCGGTGGTACAGGTAGTGCATCGTCACGCGCCCCGCCGACTTTTCGTCCTCGCCGGCGAGCGCGGGCGCCGAGGAACCGTTCGTCGCGGGGGGGGGCGTCGAGGATCGGTCCGAGGAGGCGACGGGTCCGAGCGCCGACGTCTCCGCCGCCGCCGCCTCGCCGGGACCACCCTCCGCCGGCGCCTCGGAAGGCGCGTCGGATCCCTCCTTTCCGATCATCGCCCGCGCGGGACCGTCGTTCTTCGCTCCGAACGTCGTTCTTCGCTCCGCCGTCACCGCCACGCGAACCGACGCGAACGCCGCGTCCGCCGCCGGAAACGGCGACGCGAACGCGGGGGACTTCGGGAACGCTTCGGGAACGCTTCGGGAACGTTCGGACTCGGGATCGTCCGACGCCGCGCGGAACTCGAGCGCCGGAGGCCTCTTCGCCCTCTCGGAGGAGCCCTCCGGTTCGGGTCCCCCGGTCGCCGCCGCCGGCGGCGGCGCGCGCTCCGCCGCGGAGAAAGAGGAGGAAAACATCGCGCGGCGCTCGAACGTCGCCGCGAACGACGCCGAGTTCTCGAACGCGCCGTCGGCTCCTTTTTCGGGCTCGGGCTCGTCCCCGCCCGAGCGACGAGAAGGGGACACCGCGGTCTTCCCCCGCGTCTCGAGGAGGGGCGCGAGCGCCTCCGCCGGCGCCGTCCACACCCCGACGCGGGCGCCGTCCGGGACGAGCCCCCCGAACGCCCTCGCGGCCCGTACCCTCGAGGACGCCGCCGCGCCGGGAACCGGGCCCGGGGCGGTGGACGAAGGCGGCGCACCCCCTCCGGCGCCGCCGTTCTTCTCGGCGACCACGGCCGTCTGAGCGTCTCTCTCGTTTGGGCGTTTCGACGACGGGAACGCGTCGAGCCGCCGCGTCCGACGCGCGCGCGGGAACAGGACGCCCGCGCGACCCGCGGTTTCGTCCCACCGGATCAGCGCCACCGCGACGCGCTCGTCCGCGCGGAGTCCGGCCGCGGCCGGGTCGCTCAGCGCCGGGTGGTCGAAGGTAACGTCCGGTGTGGGAGCGTTTTCGTCTTCCCCCGCGACGGGGAGGCGGACGAGGAACGCCTGGAGCGGTTCGAGCGCGAACGCGTCTTCGTCGGCGTGTAATTCTAATTCGCGCGACGTCTCCTCCGGAGGCGGCGTCGTCTTCCGGATGCACAGAGCGACGACGCACGCGGGGGCGGCGGAGGCGGGGGGCGAGGACCCGAGCGCCGCGGCGTCGTCGCGGGCGAGGCGAACGGTGAGCCGGGACCCGCCGCGATCTGAGGGGAACGGACGCGAGGGAAGGGACGAGGAAGACGGGAAGAGGGGGAGGAAAACGGCGTCAGGGGCGAAAAACGAGAGGATTCGGTGCACGTGCGCCGGAGCGACTCGGCGGTTCCGTCCGTTTTGCCGCGCCCGCGGTGGGGTTCGGATTCGACACGAGATGATCGCGCGGGGGACGGGGAACCGCGTCGCGCTTCGCGCGCACCCGTTCCCTGGTTCGGCTCGCTCCGTCTTCCCTTCTCCTCCGCGTACGTCAGATTGCGGGACAGGTACATCGGCTGCGTCGGGTCGGGGTTCGGGCGGCGCGGGTCAGCGCCGAACGCGCTCGGGGGGGGCGGGAGGTGGGCGCGGTCGCTGCGGGAGACGGGCGTCGGTCTGCGCGAGGGGACGCGATCGCGAGGGTTCGGACGCGCCGCGGACGCACGTTCAGCTCCAGGCGGGCTTTCATCGCGTTATAGAGGCGGACCTGAGGCGGGATCGGGGGGCGCGGGGTCAGGGACGGGGCGCGGCGCGAAGCGGTGCGCGCGCCGCGAGCGCGTCTCGCGGCGCGAAAAATCGCGCATCCCCGCGCGCGGTGCCGAAGCCCGGGGGTGGGGGGCGGGTGGCGCGCGAGGCGAGGTCGGGACCCGCGCGCGCCGCGCACCGGCTTCCTGTACCGCTTGAACGACTCCTCCGCGTCCGCGATCCGGTCCTTGGCGCTCATCCTCGGCATGGTCGCCGAACCCGAGGCGCGGTGGCCCAACCGCGCGACCTCGCGTGCGCGCGGAGCGCGCCTCGAATGCGCCCAAATGATCTCCTTGTCCGGGTCATATCGTGGGACCAGATAAACTCGGGAAACTTGTGTGACGCTTTCGTAGACACCCCTCGCGGTTCTCTGGACGTATGTGCAAACAGTCAGGGCGTGCGCCAAATACGGCCAAAATACTTCCAAAGTATGTGGCAAATCCCTGCGGGAGACAAGATAAAACTTCCCGAACGCGAGCCCCCGTTCGACGACCCGCGGGGCACGTTTTCAGAACTGACGTCAGCGCCCGGCGAAGACTCGTTGTCAGCCCGGGCGCTCCTCCCGCGACTGCTGGCGCCAGTTTTTCTTTTTTCCGCGCGGCACCCTCCGCTCACATCGTCCCCGCGCGCGCCACGATGGCGGGCGATCTCGCGCGGCGCGACGGCGCGGGGCCTCCCTCGTGCTGCGACCACCTGGTGCGCTCGCCTTCCCCGCGCGCCCGCCGGGTTCTTTCGCGCGCGCGACCGCGTCGTTCGGGGCGCGTGTTGACCCCGGAAAAGCTCAAAAGAAGCAGAGCTTTTCTCCCCCGCCCCCCTCGGGACGATGCGCCGGCGACGAAGGGTCGCGCGCGCGCCCGCCCGCGACGCGTGCCGCCTGACCCCCTCCTCCCCTCGCGCCCCTCTCGCCCCTCCCCCCCCACCCCCGCTCGCAGTTTCGCGTGCTGTGCTGCGTGGACGAGCGAACCCGCGGCGCGGGCTCGAGCCGCGACGGGAGCGCGTCCGGTCGCCCCGAGGCGCCGCTCGTGCCTCGCGCGACGCCCGCGAACGACGCCGCGGCCGCGCGCACGTTCCCGCGCGGGTACCGCGCCCCCCCCGTTCCCTCCCCGCTCGACGGCGGCGGTCGAGCTCGGGACGACGCGCGCGCGCACTCCGGGGACGACTCGTCCACGTCCGAGGGCGAGGCGGAGCCGACGACGCGCTCGGAGCGCCGCGCGCTGAGAGGCGCGCGCGAGATCGACTCCGCCGCGGTGGACCACCTCGGCGTCGAGCTCGGCCTCCCGCGCTTCCCCGGGCCCTCCCCCTCCCGACCGCACCGCGGCGGCCACCAGCGGAACCACTCGGAGCCCGCGCGCGCGCTCTCCCCCGCGCTCGAGGCGGCGCTCGGCCTCGTCTCGGGCGAGACGGTGCACGGCGACGGCCGAGCAGCGCTCCGCATGCACAGATCCGCCACCGCCGCCGACGGCGGCTTCGGCGCGTTCGCGGACCCACCGGGCGACCCGTTCCACCGCGGGCTCGCGAACCCGGCGGCGGGGCTCGCGCTCGGCATACCGAGCGGCGGTGACGGTCACGGCGGGGGCAAGGCGTTCGAGTCGGGCGCGCCGGGCCCCCGGCGGAAGGACGGGAAGGCGGCGGAGGGCGGCGAGGGCGGCGGGGGGGAGGCGGAGGAGGCGACGGGCGCGGCGTTCGCTCGGGACGACGACGATCGCTCGGACGCGTCGCGGCGCTCGGTGCGACGCCGCCACGCGAAGAGCCTGAGCGTCGCGCTGAGCGTGGACGAGGATAACTGCCCGGTGTGCTTCGAGGCGTACTCGGCGGAGAACCCGGCGATGCCGCTGACGTGCGGGCACAGGTACCACCTCGGGTGCATCTACGAGTGGTACGAGCGGAGCGAGCTGTGCCCCATCTGCGAGGAGAAGATGGCCTTCGACCCAAGCACGGGGTGGAGCCTCGACCCGTGAGTGATGCGACGGAGCGCGCGCACGCCGGGTGGGAGAGTTCGCGGCGTCGACGAGAGATTTTTTTGAACGACGCGAGCGCGGAGACAAAATCGAGACGCGTAAAATCCTACGAGCGCACATTTTTCGTCCGTCGATGACCGGGGCGCTCTTCGCAAACGACGCGTCCTCGCCGCCACTACACATAGGCCCCCCGCGCTCGGGAGAACCGCGTCTCGACCGATTCTCCCCGGGAATGGGTCACCTCTTCCGCAGAAGCCTTCGCGCGGATTTCGCGATCTCTTCCTTGGCGGCGAACATGAGCGCGGCGGCGAAGACGGTTTGGGTCATCTTCGTGCCCATCCCGCGGTAAAACGCCCGGCACCCCTCCTCCTCCCAGATCCTCCGCACCGCGTCGACGACCCCGTCGTACCGCATCTTCGGGCCCGCCGCCTCGCCCCCCGCCTGCAGCCGCGACTTCACGAGAAGCGCCGGGTACGTCAGCGTCGTCGCGAAGACCTTCGCCGCGGAAGCCGCCGCGAACACCTCCCACGCGGATAAGGATTCCGCCGCGGTCGACGCGTCGAGGGGCCGCGCCCTCGACCCGCCCTCGCTCGTCAACCGTCGTCTTCGACCCTTCGCCCGCCTGAACCGATCGGCGACGGACTCGTAGAAGGCGTACTGCAGCGCGGGGTTGGCGACCATCGCGAGCGAGGGCACGACGCCGCGCCAAAAACCGCTCGCGCCGCTCTCCTCCCACACCGCGCCCGTCGTCTCGAAAAACGTCTTCTTGCGAACGACGGCGCCCGCGCCCGTCGCCGCCGCCGAAGACCGTCGACCCGTACCGTCCCTCGCCCTCGCCGCCGTTCCTCTCCCCCAGCGAGTTTGTGTTTTTTTCCCCTCCGTCGCGTCGTCGCCGGCGTCGCGCCTCTTCTCCCCGTTGTCCGCCCCGGCGCGCTCAGCTTGCATCCTCACGCACACGGTCCATATGGGGATGGTCATGAGGACGTTGACGCTTCCCGCCGCCGCGGCGACGGCGAGGCTCCCGAGCGCGCCGGGGTTCTCGCCGTACTTTTTCGCGTACGACCCGCGCAGTTTCGCGTACCACCAGTTGTACACCGCCTGGCTCGTCACCGTGCCGATCACGGCGGGCTCGATGCCGCGGTACAGCGCGCCGACGCCGCCGCCTTCCTCGCGCGCCAACGCGCGAAGGTCGTCCAGGATGGAACGTTTCGGCGTTCCCCCGGACGGAGGGGGGTCCGCTCGCTTCTCCTCGTGCGTGGTGTGCTGGCGCGTGTTGAGCGTCATGAGCGGGTACGTCGTGAGCAGCGCGAGTAACGCGCCCGCGGCGCCGGCGACGGCGTCGACCGCGGGATCGGGGGCGGCGTCCAGCGCTCCCGACGAGGGCGGGGGCGAGGCGGCGGGGGAGGCGGCGAGGGACGGGGCGCGGCTGGGGGGGGTTTT
>MDSW01103565.1_pt1 | contig 26058 bp, 23 predicted proteins | sample 811171 | NCBI WGS metagenome assembly MDSW01 (sample SAMN05326641, study PRJNA326480) | marine metagenome | isolation source: seawater | place: Atlantic Ocean: North West | collected 2012 | reverse complement strand
GGCCTCGAGCACGCCGGGGCCGGTTTCTTCGTGGAGGCCCTCAAGCTTCATGTCCATTTCGACGCAGCCGTCCAGAAGCTCGCGGTAAAGATCGCTCTCGACCGTGTTGCGCAAGACTGAATAGCCGAAGAATCCGGGCTGCAAAGGTTTCATGTCGCGGTAGTTCTTTTCGCGGACACTGTGCGGCGTTTCCTCGAACACGAAGAATTCGAATTCGAAGCCCGCTTTGACCTCGTAGCCGAGCTTGTTGGCGCGTTCGAGCACCCGGCGCAGCGTGCCGCGCGGGCAGACGTCTTCGTACTTGCCGGCGAACTCGCCCAGGAAGAACAGCATGTCGTCTTCCCACGCGATGTCTCGGCAACTGTCGGGCAGAAGCCGCACTTCCGCGTCGGGATAACCGGTGTGCCAGCCGGTGATCTGCACGTTGTCGTAAAGCTGGTCATACGAATCCCAGCCCACGACCACGTCGCAGAAGCCGAATCCCTTATCCAAAGCGGAGAGGAACTTGTCCCGGCTCATGTACTTGCCGCGCATGATCCCATCGATGTCGAACACGCCGACTTTGACGTATTCCAGTCCGCGTTCCTTGATGATCGCCTTGGCGTCGGCGACCGATTTCACATTGCGCGCGTACATTCGCAACCCCCTGATGAAGCTATTGTGATTTATGCTATTTTAGGGGTGTCGCCCCCCGCGCGCCAAGCACCGGATTGGCTTTGGCGCCGGAAATCTAGGCCTAAAATCAGGATTCCCGCCCGCATATGGAAATCGATCTGACGGAAACACTGAAACGCGGCATTGCGCATCACCAGAGCGGTGACTTGAAAGAGGCCGAGGCCGTTTATGAGTCGATTCTGAAGGCGGCGCCAGGACATGCCGACGCCTTGCATTTGTCGGGACTGATCAAGCATCAACAAGGCAATCATGCCGCCGCCGCAGATTTGATTCGGCATGCCATCGAGATGGACGCAGGCGTTGCGCTTTATCATGCAAACCTGGGTCGGGTTCTGAAGGCGGCGGGCGACGATGCATCCGCCGTGGAGGCGTTCCGGGCGGCGGTGCAGCTTGAACCGGAGACGGCGAGCCTGCACGTCGATCTGGCGTCGGCGTTATTGGGGGCGGGGGATGCGGACGCGGCCAGGGCGCGGGCTAACCTTGCCATCGAACTCGATCCGACGTCGGCAGAGGCGCACGTCAATCTGGGGCTGGCTCTGCAGGAACTCTACGGCCCGGCGCAGGTCGATGCCGTCCGCGCCTTTCGCCGCGCCATCGAATTGGCGCCTAACCTCGCGGGCGGGCACCTTGGGCTTGGTGTCGCGCTCCATGAAAGCGGCGACAAAGAGGGCGCGAAGCGCGCTTATGAGGCAGCTGTCCGGCTCAATCCCGGTTTTGTCGAGGCGCATTGTAATCTGGGGAATCTGGCGCGCGACGGATTGGCGTTTTCGGACGCCGTCGATCACTACCACATGGCGCTCAAGATCGATCCGCGCCAACCGCAGGTCTGGGGCAACATGGCGGTCGCATTGCAGGAAGCGGGCGAACTGGACGCGGCACTGACGGCGTACGACAACGCGGTCACGCTCACGCCCGATGACCCCGAGATACGCCGCAACCGGGGCATGGCGCTGCTGGCCAAGGGGCACTTTGTCGAAGGCTGGCAGGATTACGAATACCGTTGGAAGACCGCCCGATTCCGACAGCTGGTCCGCGACCGTGGCGCACCCGAATGGCGGGGCGAGGACCTGACCCGAAAACGGATACTGGTGCATGCCGAGCAGGGCTTCGGCGATACGATTCAGTTCTGCCGCTATCTGCCGATCTTGAGTGGTATGGGGGCGGCGGTGATCTTCGAATGCGCCGATGCGCTCCGCCCGCTGATCGGAACGCTGGCGGGTGTCGAGAATATCGTCGCACCCGATGATACGGTCGCGAAGACCGATTTCCACGCGCCGCTTCTGAGCCTGCCGCGGCTTGTCGGCACGACGGCAGAGAGCATCCCGGCGGATGTCCCGTATCTTGCCGCCCCCAAGGCGCGTTTGAAGAAATGGGAAGCCATCGCCGGCACATGGCCTGCGGGAAAGAAGGTCGGCATCGCCTGGCGTGGGAGCCCGGATCATCCCCGCGACGCCGTCCGCTCGCCGGGCCTCAGACCCTTCATGACGTTGATGGGTGAGGGCGTGACGCTGGTGTCGCTGCAAAAGGACCGCGCCGCCGGTGATTTAACGGGGCTCGACGGTGCCGAGAATATCGTCGACGTGAACACGGAGATCGGCGACTTTGCCGATACCGCCGCGCTGATGATGCAACTGGATGCGGTGGTGTCGTGCGACAGCGCGCCCTTGCATCTGGCCGGTGCGCTCGGGGTGCCTGCGTTCGCCGTCCTGCCCCACGTTGCCGAGTGGCGTTGGGGCGAGATGGGCGAGACGACGCCCTGGTATCCAAGCATGACGCTGATCCGTCAGCCCCGGCCCGGGGATTGGGAAGGGGTGTTCAAGTCGGTTGCCGGGTATTTGAAGAAATGACCCCGTCGCCCTGAACTTGATTCAGGGCTCATGGATGGTTCAAGTGGTTGATAGTCGAGCAATATGGATCCTGAATCGAGTTCAGGATGACACCAAAGTTTATAGACGCATAAAAAAGGCCCGGGGATCACCCGGGCCTTTGAAACGAAACCTGTGTCGCGGCTTACTGCCACGGCATTGAGAACGTTTTGACGTTGGTGAAGCTCTTCATCGCTTCGATCACGCCTTCCTTGTAGCCGAGACCGGAGTCCTTGATGCCCCCGAACGGCGACATCTCGATCCGGTAGCCCGGCACTTCCCAGATGTTCACGGTGCCGTGCTGCAGTTCGTTGATGAACCGCGTGATGTAATCGAGGCGGTTGGTCGCCACACCCGAGGACAGGCCGAAGTTGGTGCCGTTGGCGACACGGATGGCGTCGTCGATGTCCTTGATACGCATGATCGGAATGGCCGGGCCGAAGGTTTCCTCGACGACCAGTTCCATGTCCGGCGTTACGTGATCGACGACTGTCGGCGGGAAGATCGCGCCCTGGCGGTCGTTGCCGTGCAGCAGCTTGGCGCCCGCTTTGACCGCATCCTCGACGCGGCGCTGGAAGGTCTTGGCGGCGTCTTCGTTGATGACGCAACCGACATCGGTGGACGGGTCCGTCGGCGCGCCGGCCTTGAGGGCCTTGGCCTTTTCGACGCACTTGGCGGCGAATGCATCGGCGACGCTTTCGTGCACCAGGATACGTTTGACCGCCGTGCAGCGCTGGCCCGAGTTCTTGGTCGCGCCCGCTACCGCCATCGTGGCGGCGCGTTCGATATCGGCGTCTTCCATGATGATGAACGGTGCGTTGCCGCCGAGTTCGAGCACGGTGCGGCGATAGCCCGCCTTTTCGGCGATCATCTTGCCGACAGGGACACCGCCGGTGAAGGTGATCAGGTCGATGTGTGGATCCTTGATCATGGCGTCGCCGATCTTCGCCGGCATGCCGGTGACGACGTTGAACATTTCCGGCGGCAGGCCCGCTTCGTACAGCACGTCAGCCAGCAAAAGCGCCGTCAACGGCGTCAGCTCGGTCGGCTTGCAGACCATCCGGTTGTTGGTGGCGATCGACGGCGCGATCTTGTGCGCGACCATGTTCAGCGGGTGGTTGAACGGCGTGATGGCCGAGATCACACCCAAAAGCGGCTCGCGTTGGGTGAAGATCTTGCGGCGCTGGCCATGCGGCGTCAGGTCGCACGAGAAAATCTCGCCATCGTCCTTGATGACCATCTGACCGGTCAGCGTAAACACGTCGAAGGCACGGCCGACTTCATACAGGCTGTCCTTCTTCGAAAGGCCGCATTCCGCCGTGATCAGGTCGGAAATTTCGTCCTTGCGCGCGACCAGAAGTTCGGCGGTCTTTTGCAAAATCTGCTGGCGCTCGTAGCGGGTCAGGTTCGGCTTGTAGGCATTGGCAATCTTGAATGCTTCCTGAATCTGTTCCGGGTCGGCGTTCGGCACGGTGCCGACGACGCTGCCGTCATAGGGGTTCAGGACCTCGATCCGGTCGTCGTTGTCGACGTGTTTGCCGGCAATCCGCATGGTTTCATGGCGGGGTGAGGTGGCTTGATCGGAATGCGCGTCCATTGGAAGTTCTCCCGTCGTTCAGGAAACGTGATTAAGGGCGACATCGAAGATGTCGAAGTTGCGTAGCTGCTGGCCGCCCGGCAGGCCGCTCACCGGTTTGGTGACCATCAACGGCACCGTCTGTTCGGTGACGCCGCCGTGCGAGCGGAGCGGTTCCTTGAGTTGCGAAAGGTCGTGGCGGTCGGCGCTGGTGCCGATGACCTTGGACTTGTCCGAAACAACGATCAGATCGCCGAGGCGGTCTTCCGGCAGTTCGAAGACCTTGCAGCCTTCGGCGCGGTCATAAACATTCTGGATGCCGGCCAAGTCCTTGAGCTTGGCGGCGACGTCAGCGGCCGTTGCGGGGTCTTTCAGATACACCGTCGCGAACGAGCCGAGCGCGCCGTGATGCACGACGTAGGGATCGGTGATCGGCAGGATCACGCGCGATTTTTCATTACCCAACATGTCGTCGAGGACTTCCTGCAGGAAAATCACATCCGGCTGGCCGCCGCTTTCGTGCTTGGCGTTCATGCCGTGATCCGCCGTTAGTGCGAGTGTCGCACCGAGCGCGTCGAGCTTGGCGAAGTAGCCGTCCATCATGGCGTAGAATTCGTTGGCGACAGGTGTGCCCGGCGCGTGTTTGTGCTGGATGTAATCGGTCGTCGACAGATACATCAGATCGGGGCGCATGCTTTCCATCAGCTTGACGCCGGCGTCGAAAATGAACTCACTCAGTTCGGCGGAGTAGACCGACGGAATATCGCGGCCGACCATTTCCTGCGCGTTATCGATGCCGTTTTCCGCCATCGTGGTTTCATCCGCTTTTTCCGACGAGAAGCTGACGGCGCGGCCCGAAGAGAAGTCGAGGCCATGACCCAGCAGTCGGCGCAGCTTGTCCTTGGCGGTGACGATGCAGACCTTGGCGCCGGCGTCGTGGAATGCCTTGAAGATGGTGTCGGCCCGCAGGAACTTCGGATCGTTCATCATCACTTCCTCGCCACTGTCCGGGTCGAGGAAGAAGTTGCCGGAAATGCCGTGTACGGCGGGCGGACGCCCAGTCACGATCGACAGATTGTTCGGGTTGGTAAAGCTCGGCACCACGCAGTGCGCGCGCAGGTCGGCGCCGCCGTTCTCCAGCGCTTTTTCGAGGAACGGCATGTGGCCGCCGGCGATCGCCTGTTCGATGTAGTCCGGCTCCGAGCCGTCGATGCAGACCACGACGACCGGGTTCTTCGGCCAGTTGTAGGTACGGCCATTGATGGAGACTGTCTTGTTGATACTGTTCATTATTCCTCTGCTTTCGTGTCAGGCCGCCGCCGGACGTCCGGTCTGGACGTTCATTTCCTTGAGAACGGCTTCGATGACGGCCAGCGCGCCGCGCATTTCGTCGGCGCCCAAAGCGCCGATGCAGCCGATCCGGAACGACGGTGCGACGGTCAGTTTCCCGGGATAGATGATGTAGCCCTGATCCTTGAGGCGGTCGTAGAACGTTTCGAAATCGAAGTTCGGATCTTCGGGCATCTGGAAGGTGACGATGATCGGCGCCTGAAGATTGTCGGGCAGGAGCGTTTCGAAACCGAGTTTGCGCATCCCCGAAATCAGGATATCGCGGTTCTCGGTGTAGCGCTTGAAACGCCCGGCAACGCCGCCGGCTTTCTGAAATTGCTGGATCGCGCTATCGAAGGCGACAATCACGTGGGTCGGCGGGGTGAAACGCCACTGTGCGTTCTTTTCCATCGCCGTCCACTGATCGTAGAGATCGAGGCTGAGCGCATGGGCATTCCCCTTGCAGCCTTCGAGCACCGATTTGCGGATGATCGCGAAACCCATGCCGGGCACGCCTTCCAGGCACTTGTTCGATGAGGCCATGACGGCGTCGAAGGTGATCTTTTTCGCATCGAGTTCGATGGCGCCGAAGGCGCTCATGGCGTCGATGAAAAGGCTCTTGCCGTGTTTTTCGCAGACTTCCGCGATGTCGGCGATCGGGTTGAGAATGCCCGACGTGGTTTCGCAGTGAACCGCGAGCACATGCGTGATCGCCTTGTCCGCGCCGAGCATCCTGTCCAGTTCGGCCGGGTCGGGCGGGGTATCTTCAGGCGTTTCGTAGGTGGTGCAGTCGCGACCCGCGTAGGACAGGATTTTCACCATCCGGTGGCCATACGCGCCGTTGATCAGGATCAGCGCCTTGCCGTCTTTCGGGATCACGGTCCCCAGCGTCGCTTCGACGGCGAAGGTGCCGCTGCCCTGCACCGGCACACAAACGTGCGTGTCCGCCGCGTTGGCGATGTCGAGGAGGCTGCGGCGCATGCGCGCGTTGGTTTCGATGAAGGTGGCGTCGCGCGAACCCCAGTCATGCAGCATGGCGTGTTTGGTTTCGTCGCTGGTGGTCAGGGGGCCGGGCGTGAGCAGCCAAGGGTCACGATCAGAAGTCGTCATGGGTATCTCCGCGTTGTCTGTAACCGCGATTACGGACTTTATCGGTCAAAAACGGTCAAAAGTCCACAAATAAAAAACGAAAGTTTTCTTACGCCGGGCGTCGTTCAGCGTTTGCGCCAAGCCTGTGTCCGGCGCTGAATACCACGTGTGAGGATCATGTGCAGCAGCCTGACACCGGCTGCGGTGCAGACGATCATCATGCCCATGGCGGCGGCCGGCGACTGGTCGCCGGCATCGTCCATGTTGAGCACCGCGACGGACGCCAGCGAGGTATCCGACGAATACAGGAACACCACCGCCGACACAGTGGTCATGGCGTTGACGAACAGATACATCGAAATATCGAGCACCGCAGGCGTGCAGACCGGCACGGTGACTCGCCAGAACGTCTTGTAGAACGGCGCTTTGAGGGATTGCGATACCGCCTCGAATTCCGGATCCATCTGTTTCAGTGCCGTCACCGCGGATAGGTGCGCGACCGTGTAGAAGTGGGTGATCGTGCAGATCACCAGGATCGGCATGGTGTGATACAGGAAATTCAGCGGGTTATCCGGACTGTTGAAGAAAAACACGTAGGCCAGGCCCAGCACCAGCCCCGGCACGGCCATCGGCACCATGCAAAGGGCCTGCATCGCCGTCCGGCCCTGTTTGAAGCCGCGGCTTTTTTCGACCAGATAGGCGCCGAAGAAGACGATGGCGGTGCCGAAGATGGCGGTCCACGTTGCCAGCTCAATGGAGTTGAAATAGGACTCCCATCCTCCGCCGTCCATCAGCTTGAAGTTATAATGCTTGGTCGTCAGGCTCAGGTTGTAGGGCCAGAATTTGACCACGGAGGCGTAGGCCGCCATTGCCAGGATCGAAAGAATGATGAAGCCGATCAGGCCGCAGAACGCCAGCATGAGGCGGTCGAAGACCTTGTTCGGTGAGGGCTGGAACGGCACGGCGCGCGCCGACAGGAGCGCCACCTGCTTGCGCTGAACAAGCCGGTCGGCGATGAACGCGAAGGCAGCCGGAATCAGCAGCGCCATCGAGACGACCGCGCCCATCTGGAAGTCGTGCCGCCCGACGACCTGTTTGTAGACGTCGGTCGCGAGCACGTTGTACTGACCGCCGACGACCTTGGGGACGCCGAAGTCGGTGATGATCAGCGTAAACGCGACGAAGAACGCAGATACCAGCCCATAACGCATGCTGGGGAGCGTCACCGTGAAGAACGTCTTGATCTTGCTCGCCCCCAGGACTTCGGATGCTTCGTACAGGCGGGCGTCGCTCAGCGACATGCTGATCAGCATGATCGTCATGACATGCGGAAAGACATAGAACACTTCACCCATGACGATGCCGATGGGGCCGTAGAGTTCGGCGCCGAACAGCCATTCCTTGATGATCCCCTGGTTGCCGAAGAAGAACACCAGCGAGATGGCGGGCAGAAGGGACGGCATCAGGATCGGCACCAGCGCGACACCCTTGAACAGGCTCTTGAACGGCATGCACGAGCGCGTCAGGGCATAAGCGTATATAAACGCCACGAACATCACGATGACGGTCGCGGTCAGGGTCACCTTGAAACTGTTGCCGATGGACCACGACAGCGCCGGGGTCGTCAGATACGTGATGTAGTTGGTCAGCCCGATGAATTCGCCTTGCGCGTTCTGGAAGCTTTTCGACAACAGCGCATAAAGCGGGAAGGCGATGCAGATCAGCAGGTAAAGGGCGATCAACAGCATCGCGCCGCGCATGATCAGATCGTCGCGGCTGAGTTTCGGCTTAACGGTCGGGGCGGTGTTGGCGGCGGCCTCGCTCATATCGGACGACTACCTCCGCGCCGGATAGACGTTCATGTGTTCGGCGGGAAGTGCGACCAGAATCCTGCTGCCGACGGAAATATCGATCTCGCGGGCGCGCGCCACCGAAACGTCGATCATCAGGCTGTCGTCGCCGCTGACCGGGTCGGTATGAAGGCGGTGGAACGAGCCCAGGAATTCGACATGATGAATGCCGAGTTCGATCTGGTTCGGCGCGCCTTCGACACGGCTGCCGGTCAGCACGTCTTCGGGTCGGATGCACAGCGTCACGTCCTGGCCCGCGCTCAGATCCGGCGGGCTGGCCGTCAGTGATACTTCGAAATTGCCGATCTGCGCCGAGGTCGGTGTCTGCAGTCTGGCGTCGATGAAGTTGGTGGTGCCGATGAAATCCGCGACGAACGGCGAGGCCGGGTGCGAATAGATGTCGAACGGTGATCCGACCTGCTCGATGACGCCGTTGTTCATGACCACGATCCGATCCGCCATGGTCAGCGCTTCTTCCTGGTCGTGGGTCACCATGATGGTGGTCACCCCGAGTTGGGTCTGCAGTTCCTTGATTTCGTGGCGAAGCCGTGCGCGGACCTTGGCGTCGAGCGCCGACAAAGGCTCGTCGAGGAGCAAAAGCCCGGGCTCCGTCGCCAGCGCACGGGCAAGGGCCACGCGCTGCTGCTGGCCGCCCGACAGTTGAGCGGGGTATTTGCGGCCCTGGTCCGGGAGCCCGACGAGGTCGAGCAGTTCGGCGACGCGTTTTTTAATCCGGTCGTTGGGGACCTTTTGATTTTCGAGGCCGTAGGCGACGTTCTTTTCGACCGTCAGGTTCGGGAACAGCGCGTAGGACTGAAACACGATCCCGAAGTCGCGGGACGAGGGGGGCAGCGCCGATATGTCGCGCCCTTTTTGAAAAACCCGGCCGCTTGTCTGAATGTCGAGCCCCGCAATGGCGCGCAAGAGCGTCGTCTTGCCGCACCCGGATGGGCCTAGAAAACAGACGAATTCTTTTTCGAAGACTTCGAGGGAAATATCCTGGAGTGCCGTGAACTCGCCGAACTTCTTCGTGACGTCGACGATTTTCAGGTACGGCTCAGCGGTTTCCGATGCCATTTATGCCCATCCCCCCTCAGGTGAGGCCAAATACGATAAACGAATTATGTGACATTTTAAACGGATTGCCCCGAGCGAATGTCGCTCGGGGCTCTCCAATTCAGGTCATCTGACCGCTTATTTCGGGTCGGACTTGCTGTCGTAACGCTTCCGCCATTCGTCGAGAATACGGATGCGGTTTTTGGCCGCCCAAGCAAAGTCGTTCTGAATCATCTTGCCTTCGATCCCGGCCGGGAAGTTTTCGACCGGCTTCGATTTACCGACCATGGAAACAACGGCATAGGACTCGTTGTACATCTTCATGGCGGCTTCGCTGATCGACCAGTCGGCCAGCTTCTTGGCGGCGTCCAGTTTCTTCGTGTTGTGGACGATGGCGAAGGACTCCAGGTCCCAGCCCACGCCCGGCGACGGCGCGATCACTTCCAGCGGCGCACCTTCGGACTTCGACTTGGCGCCGCGATAGGCGAACGAGACGCCGATGGCGGTTTCACCGCGGGCGGCCAGTTTGCACGGTGCGGAACCGGAGTGCGTGTAGCGCGAGATGTTCTCGTGCAGCGCGTCCATGTACTTCCATGCTTCTTCCTCGCCCATCATCTGCATCCAGCTGGACACGTCGAGGAAGCCGGTACCCGACGAGTTGGGGTTCGGCATGATGACATGGCCCTTGTAGACCGGTTTGGTCAGGTCATTCCAATCGGTCGGGATCGGCAGGTTGTTCTTCTTGCCTTCGACCGTGTTGTAACAGACCGACGCGATCCAGGCGCGCTGACCGACCCACTGCGGGGCCTTGTTGACGGTGTCGTAGAACTTCTTGTCGATCTTATCGAGACCCTTGGGCGCGTACCCCTGGAAATAACCCTCGTTGCCGAGCAGCATCAGGCTGGTGGCGGCAAGGCCCCAGACGACGTCCGCCTGCGGGTTGTCTTTCTCGGCCATCAGTTTGGACGTCACGATACCGGTGGAATCGCGGATCCAGTTGATGGTGATGCCCGGGTTGTCGGACTCGAAGGCTTTCTTGAAACCTGCAAGTTCGTCAGCCTCGACGGCGGTATAGACGGTCAGCTCGACCGCTTTCGCAGGCGCGGCGGCGAAAAGGCCGAGCGCCGCGATCCCGAACGTCGCGCTTTTAATAAATTTAGAGAATCCTGCATTCATTATTGGTACTCCTAGCTCCCTGGTTGCAGCGTCAATCAATCGATCAAACAGTCATAAAGCCACTAGTGTCAACAAAAGCGGTCATGCCGTTCTAGCGTTAGATGGATTGGAATCCTCACCCACACGTGTTTTGAGAGGCAATTTGTTGGTTCGTTGCCATTGCGTCGGAAGCTTAACCAATCCTGTCCGGGAGCGATAGAGGTAATTCCAACCGCAAAGAAGGTTTGAAGTCCGGCGCTGGGTGGGCTTATTTACGGGCAGGTAAATCCAGCCAAATGCGCAGGGGCGGTGCATCGCGGTTCAAGGGGGGGCGGAAGCCATGCTGGCAGAAGAACGCCGCGCGAGAATTCTGGAATTCGTCAATGAACGGGGCTCGGTCTCGGTCAGCGATCTGCATCGCCGCCTCAAGGTCTCTCAGGAGACCATCCGCCGCGACATCACCAAGCTGGCGCAGGAAGCGCGGTTACGGAAAACACACGGCGGCGCGCTCGCGCTCGATCATTCAGAGCCCGTCTTCGACGAGCGGATGACCGTCAATATCGACGGCAAACGGGCCATCGGCCGGATCGCCGCGGAAATGGTGACGGACGATTCGACCCTTCTGATCGATTCCGGAACCACGACGCTGTGTCTCGCCGAAAACCTGCTCGAACGCCGTCGGCTCACGGTTTACACCAACGACATCCACATCGCGCAACGCCTCGCCGGGCGCAACGACAACAAGGTTTATCTGACGGGCGGCGAAGTGCTGGCCAGCGAGGGCGCCCTGGTCGGCCGTGACGCTACGGCCATGCTGGCGAACTATTATCCGGATTTCGTATTCGTCGGCGCGGCGGCGTTTGCGACGCAACCGTTCCTGATGGATTACACCCGCGAAGCGGCCGAACTTCGAACACAGATGCTGTCGCAGGGCAGGACCAAGGTCGTGCTCGTCGATCATACCAAGTTCGGGCGGACCGCACCGGTCAAGGTGGGTGGGCTGGAAGATGTGGATATCATTATCACCGATGTCCCGCTCAACGCCGAGATCAAGGCGGGGCTTGCCACACTTTCCGCGGAAATTCTGATCGCCGAAGAAACCTGATTATTGTTCCGGCTCGGCGGTGATCATTTCGCCGTTCAAATCGCAGTCAGCTGCACCCAGCTTGACGAACTCGTGCGCGATGCTTTCCGGCGTCTTGAGGGTGTTCGGATCCTCGCCCGGCATGGCGGCGGCCCGCATCCCGGTACGCGTCGCGCCCGGATTGAGAATGTTCACCCGCATATTGGTTTTGGCGATTTCCTCGGCGTAGGTTCGCACCATCATGTCGAGACCGGCCTTGGAGACGGCATACGCGCTCCAGAATGCGCGCGGCGTGTGTCCGACCGCCGACGTCACGTAGATCGACCGGCCGCTGTCCGATGCCCGGAGCAACGGATCCATCGAGCGGAGCAGGCGGAAGCAAGACGTCAGATTGACGTTCATGACTTCGTCCCAAACCTTCGGGTCGAGTTGATGCATCGGCGTCAGCACACCCAACAGACCGGCGTTGGCGACGAGAATGTCGAGCCGGCCGAAGCGTTCGTAAATCGCCGCCCCGACTTTGTCGATGGCGTCGTGGTTCTTCAGATCGAGCGGCAGAAGGGTCGATTCGACGTCGGTTTCGGCGCGGATTTCATCGTCCAGTTCTTCGAGCGCGCCCTGGGTACGGGCGACGAGAATAGGATGTGCGCCTTCATGGGCGAAACGCTTGGCAACGGCGCGGCCAATGCCGCGCGATGCGCCCGTGATCAGGGCGATCCGACCCTCAAGTTTCTTTGACATTGAAGATTCCCCGTTCAGTCCCGTTCGGCGAGCAGCGAAAGCTGCCTCGGCAGGCCACCGCCTTCGCGATCGACCAGCGGTATCGGATATTCGCCGGTGAAACACGCGTCGCAGTACTGTGGCATGTCCATGTCGCGCCGGGCTTCGCCGACGGCGCGGTAAAGACCATCGATGGAGATGAAGGCGAGGCTGTCGACGCCGATGATATCGGCCATTTCCTCGACGCTGTGCTGCGATGCCATCAGCTGATCGCGTTCCGGCGTATCGATGCCGTAAAAGCACGAATGCGTGGTCGGCGGCGACGAGATACGCATGTGGACTTCGGTGGCGCCAGCGGCGCGCACCATCTCGACGATCTTGGTCGATGTCGTGCCGCGGACGATGGAATCGTCGACCAGTACGACCCGCTTGCCCTTGATCGAGCCCAGGTTGGCGTTGTGTTTCAGGCGCACGCCCAGGTGGCGAATCTGCGCTGTCGGCTCGATAAAGGTTCGGCCCACGTAATGGTTGCGGATAATGCCGAGTTCGAACGGTATGTCGGCCTGCTGCGCATAGCCGATCGCCGACGGCACACCGCTATCCGGTACGGGCACGATGACGTCGGCCGGAACACTGCTTTCGCGGGCCAGTTCGCGGCCGATGTTCTTGCGTACGGTATAGACGTGGCGGCCTTCAATGTTGCTGTCGGGGCGCGCGAAGTAGACGTATTCGAAAATACAGAAGCGGCGCGGCTTCTTGGAAAACGGCTTCAGCGAATGCAGGCCGTTGTCGTCGATAATGACGATCTCGCCCGGATCGACGTCGCGGACGAACTTGGCGCCGAGGATATCCAGCGCACATGTTTCGGATGTCATGATGTACGCTTCACCGAGGCGGCCGATGACCAGGGGCCGGACCCCATACGGGTCGCGGACGCCGATCAGCTTCTTGCCGGTCATGGCGACGAGCGAGTAGGCGCCCTCGAGTTGAGAGATGGCATCGGTCAGGCGGTCCACGACGCGGCCGTATTCGCTGCGCGCGATCAGGTGGATGATGGTTTCGGTGTCGCTGGTGGACTGAAAAATACTGCCGCGCTCAATGAGGGCGCGGCGCACGGCGTAGGCATTCGTGAGGTTGCCGTTATGGGCGACGGCGAGGCCGCCGAACTTGAACTCGGCAAACAGCGGTTGGACGTTGCGGATCACCGTATCGCCGGACGTCGAATACCGGACGTGGCCGATGGCGACGTTGCCCGGCAATTGCGAGATCACTGCCTCGGAAGAGAAGTTGTCACCGACGAGGCCGAGGGCCCGGTGGCTGTGGAACTGTTCGCCGTCGTAGGACACGATCCCGACCGCTTCCTGACCGCGGTGCTGGAGCGCATGAAGCCCGAGCGCGGTATGCGCGGCGGCGTCGATATATCCGTAGATGCCGAATAGACCGCATTCCTCATGAGGGTGGTCGTCGTCGAGGGATGGGTCAAAAGAACTCGTCATGGCGGGCATCCTATCGTTTCCGTTCACTGATTGGAACCTGTGCCGTCGATCAGCCGCTCGAGATTCTTACGCTGATCGGCATTGTAACCGTCCTTGGCCGGAACGTCTTGCTGTTTCGGTTCCGGTGTCATCAGGCCCTTTACATCGATGCTGGTTTTACCACCCTTCGCCGACGTGCCGGTGATGTGATCGGGTACTAGTGACTTAAGTAGTGCGGCGCCCGGTTTTATCAACTGCATCGTCCGCGCATCGCGAATGACGGCCGGATGATCTTCCTCAGGCACCATCAGTTCAAGCCCGATATAGGCGACGCATACCAGCACTGCGCCGCGCGCAAGCCCGAACAGGAAGCCGAGCGAACGGTCGAGCACGTTGAGCGCGCTGGCCTGGACCTGTTTGGCGATGGCACGGGTGATCAGCGACAGGAAAACCAGCGTGACGATAAAGATGACGGTGCCTGCAACCAGATCGGCGGCGAGGTCGAGAGCGATATACTTTCTGGCGAACGGCTTGGCATAGGGGAAACCGTAAAACGTCGCAAAAATGGCCCCGACCCATCCCCCGACCGACAAGACCTCGTGGACGAAGCCGCGGGCATAAGCGAGGACGGCGGACACCAACAGAATGAGCAGGACGCCGATATCGACGACGTTGATGGGCAGATCGTTGATCGCCTCCATCTTCGGTCCTCAACCCAGCGCCTGGTGCGCGCGCACCGCGGGCAGGATGGCATCGGCCAACTCGCGCAGGTGCGAAATCTCGGTGATCTGCAGGGTGTGATCGGCGCTCTTGGTTTTCTTGGCGGAGCGGACGCGGGGGATAATGGCGCGGGTAAATCCCAACTTTGCGGCCTCCTTCAGACGCGCGTCGATCCGAGATACGGGACGGATCTCTCCGGATAACCCGATCTCGCCGAAAATCACGGTACCGCCGGTGATCGCTTCGCCGCTTTCCGATGACAAAAGCGCCGCTGCGACCGCGAGGTCGGCAGCCGGTTCGGAAATCTTCAGGCCCCCGGCGACGTTCAGGTACACATCCAGCGGCCCCAATGCAAGACCGCAACGCGCGTCCAGCACCGCCATGACCATCGCCAGCCGGCCACTGTCCCATCCGATCACGGCGCGGCGGGGGGTGCCGAGGGCGCTCGGCGCGACCAAAGCCTGGATTTCCACCAGTACCGGGCGCGACCCCTCGATCCCGGCGAACACGGCGGCCCCTGACACGTCGCCTTCGCGTTCACCCAGAAACAGCTCCGACGGGTTTTCGACCTCGTCCAGGCCGCCATCGGACATTTCGAAGACGCCGATTTCGTCGGCCGGGCCGAAGCGGTTCTTGACGGCGCGCAGAATCCGGAACTGATGCGAGCGCTCGCCCTCGAAGTGCAGAACCGTATCGACCATGTGCTCAAGCACGCGGGGGCCTGCGATGGTGCCTTCCTTGGTGACGTGGCCGACGAGCAGAAGCGCGAAGCCGCGCCGCTTGGCGAGCCTTATCAGTTCCTGCGCCGACGCGCGCACCTGCGAGACGGTGCCGGGTGCAGATTCCAGATTGTCGAGGAACATGGTCTGGATGGAATCGATGACTACGACGTCGAGATGGTCCGGCGTGTCGAGGGTCGCGACGATATCGCGGACACTGGTCGCGGCGGCAAGCGACACGGGGGCCTTGTCGAGACCCAGGCGCCTTGCACGGAGCCTGAGTTGCGCGATGGCTTCTTCGCCGGAGATATAGACGGTCTTGCCGGACCCGGCGAGCTTGGCCGTGACCTGCATCAACAGGGTGGATTTGCCGATCCCCGGATCGCCGCCGACCAGAACCGCGGAGCCGGGGACGAGACCGCCGCCCAGCACCCGATCGAACTCGGCGATACCGGCGACGCGCCGGGGCGGGGCTTTTTCATGGCCGTCGAGCCCGACGAATTCGATCTTCTTGCCACGCTTGCCGCCGAGGCCTTTGGGCGCGCTTTCCGGCCCGGCTTCCTCGGTCAGGCTGTTCCACGCGCCGCAGGCGTCGCAACGGCCCATCCATTTCGGATGCGTGGCGCCGCATTCCTGGCAGACATAGTTGGATTTCGCTTTGGCCAAGCCTCGCTCCCTCAGCCCAGAGAGATTGAGGCTTAAGACAAACCGGGCGTTGCCGCAAGCGGCCTCGTTTTTTTACGGGGACGCCGTTAAACTTTGCCGCGATGCAAACCGGGGAGGCCGCCCATGTACACGCTTTATTGGTCGAAAAGGACGGCCGCAATCGCCCCGGACTCGGTGCTGAGCGAGGCTGGCGCCGAATTCGTCCGAAAAGAGGTGAAACGAACGGCGGGTCGCGTCGACGATCCCGAATTCGAGAGGATTTCGCCGATGAAACAGATTCCGGCGCTTCAACTGCCGGACGGCACCGTATTGTGCGAATCGCTGGCGATTTCTCTGGCGCTCGCCGAACGGCTGCCGGACGCGGACATTTTGCCGCCTTTGGGCTCGAACGAACGCGCCCTGGTCTATCGTTGGCTGATGCACATGATCTGCAACATTTACGAGGTCGATCTGCGCCACAGCTATGCCGACCGATACACGACCGACCCGGATGGCATAAACGGTGTGCGGGCCGCCGCCGAGGCACGTTGGGACCGGGCGTTTGCCATCATCGAGGAGGCAATCGGCGACGGCGCGTGGTTCGTCGGGGGCCGGTTCTCGCTCGCGGACGTCTATCTGGCGGCAACGGTCTGCTGGCACTACGACACGCCGGCGTTGTTAAAACGCTCGCCCCATATCGCGCGGGTCTGCGCAAACGTCAGAAAGCGCGACAAAACCGGTCCGCTGTTCGAACTCTACGAAATGAACGAGCTGGACGGGTTGGTGTGACCTTGAGCTGACCCCCTCACCTAACCTCTCCCCCTGAAGGGGGAGAGGGATTGGAACGATGCGTTTTGACAGGGTCCCTCTTCCCCATGCAATGGGGGAGAGGACAGGTGAGGGGGACAACTTGAGGGGGGGGTAGCGACTAATGCCGGACCGCCATCTTGATCGGACCGTCGGCGCGGCCGTGGATGAACTGGTCCACGTACGCGTTATCCGAATGATCGATGGCGTCGGTCGGGCCGGCCCAGATGATGCGCCCGTCATAGAGCATGGCAATGCGGTCGCCGATCTTGCGGGCCGACGCCATGTCGTGGGTAATGGTGACGGCGGTCGCGCCCACGGTCTGGTTCACATGCACGATCAGATTGTTGATGACGTCGGCCATAATCGGATCGAGCCCGGTGGTCGGTTCATCGAAGAAGATGATCTCGGGATCGGTGGCGATCGCGCGGGCGAGGCCGACGCGCTTCTGCATGCCGCCCGATAGCTCCGCCGGGGACAGATCCAGCACATCGGGCGCCAAGCCCACGAGCCTGAGTTTCTCGACAGCGATATCGCGGGCGTCGGCACGGGTGCACTGCTTGCGCGCCAACAATCCGAACGCGACGTTCTCCCAGACGGGGAGCGAGTCGAACAACGCCGCCGCCTGGAACAGCATCCCCACCTGCCGGTTGATGTCTTCGCGGTCGGAGGCCGACATGGTCGTGACTTCTTTGCCGTCGATGGTGATCGAGCCCGAATCGGGTTTCAGAAGCCCCAGCATGCACTTGATGGTGACGGATTTACCCGTCCCGGAACCGCCGATGATGACGACGCTCTCGCCACGGCCGACCTCAAGATCGACGTGATCCAGCACCACCTTCTTGCCGCCCGCAAAGGTCTTGCGGACGCCGGAAAGACGGATCTTGGCGGCGTTATCCTGCGACATCTTTGGTGAAGAACAGAAGGGTCAGGATGTAGTTGAAGCAGAGAATCAGGATCGAGGCCGACACGACCGCATTGGTCGTCGCCTTCCCCACCCCCTGCGCGCCACCGCCGGAATAATAGCCGTGGTAGCAGCCCATCAGCGTGGTGATGAAGCCGAATACCGACGCCTTCACGAGACCCGAGATCACGTCGATGGCTTCCATGAACTCCCACGTGTTCTGGAGATAATTCGACGGATTGAAGCCGAGCTTGTAGACGGAAACCAGATAGCCCCCGAATACGCCGATGATATCGGCGATGAAGACGACCAGCGGCAGCATCAGCGTGCCCGCGATCAGGCGCGGCGCGACGAGGTACTTCATCGGGTTGGTCGAAAGGGTCGTCAGGGCGTCGACCTGTTCCGTCACGCGCATGGTGCCGATTTCGGCGGCCATCGCGGCGCCGATGCGGCCCGCGATCATGAGGCCGCCCAGAACCGGGCCGAGCTCCCGGGTGATCGACAGGACGACGACGTTGGCGATGGCGCCTTCGGCGGAAAAGCGTGCAAAGCCGGTGTAGCTCTGAAGCGCCAGCACCATCCCCGCGAAGATCGCCGTCAGACCGACGACGGGCAGGGTGAAAAAGCCGATTTCGATGATCTGGCGCAGAAGTTGGCGGCCATAGAACGGCGGACGCACGCAATGGGACACACCATCGACCGTAAACATGGAAAGCCGGCCGGTCGTGGCGAGGAACGCGAGGAACGCCCTGCCGATGGGCCGCAACGGATTGATCATGCACCAGTCCCTTTATACGTGCGGGCGTAACGCGGCCCGAGACCGGTTAATACTTCATAGGGGATGGTCTGCCAATCCTTCGCGAGGTCGTCGGGGGTGCGGTGGCTTCCCAGGAACTCGGCCATCACGCCCGGTTTCGCCAAATGTTCGGGCACATCGGTGACGTCGAGGGTGATCAAATCCATCGACACGCGCCCGGCAATCGGCGCTTTGTGGCCATCGATGGTGGCGAAACCGGTGTCGGACCCGATGCGATGGAATCCGTCAGCGTATCCGATAGGCACGGTGGCGATCCGGCGCGGTCCGGCGACCGGATGCGTCGCGCCGTAGCCGACGGTTTCGGGCTTGTCGACCTGTCGGATCTGCAGAATTCTCGCCGCGAGCGTAACCGGGTTTGACATCGGGTTTTCCAGATGTGGGACGGGGTTGCCCCCGTAAAGCGCGACACCCGGCCGTGCGACCTGAAAATGATAATCCGGCCCCAGAAAAATCCCGGACGAGTTGCAGAGCGATCCGGCCCCGCGCCCAAGGCGTTTGAACGCAGATCGGAAGAGCTTGAGCTGACGCGCCGACTGGTCGCTTCCGACGACATCCGCGCTGGCGAGATGGGTCATCACGAGACCGAGGTCGATACCCTCCAGGTATGCGGTGGCGTCGTTCAGGAATTTTTCGGTCTCGGTGAGGTCCAGACCCAGGCGGCACATGCCGGTGTCGATGTGGACGTCGGCCTTGAGTTCCCGGCCGCGGGCTTTCGCCGCGTCGCGCCAGAGTTCGATATCGCCCAGCGAATTCAATACCGGAATCAGCCCGTGCTCGAGATATTCGTCGATGGCGTCGGGAAGGGGGCCGTTGAGGACGTGGATGCGGACATCGGGCAGTTCGTCACGAACCACGACGCCCTCGTGCGGATGGGCGACGAAGAAGTCTGCGCATCCCGCCTGCTTAAGCGCGCGAACGACGGGACGGGCGCCGAGCCCGTAGCCATTGCCCTTGACCGCGGCGCCGGCCGTGGCGCCGGACGCATCAAGCTTGCCCTGTAATAAACGGTAATTGGCCGCCACGACGTCGAGGTCGATGGTCAGTTTTGCCGCGTAGAGATCGTCAGACACGAAGATATCCTGCTTTCACCCATTCCGGACCGCAGTCTGATGGGTGGGTGCCCGAAGTCAATAATCGTCGTGCTGTTCTTCGAGGTTGCCGAAGCGGGTGAACTCGCCGATGAACGCCAGCTTGACGGAACCGACGGGGCCGTGGCGCTGCTTGGCGACGATGACTTCGGCCTTGCCGCGCGCGCGTTCGACGCGTTCTTCCCAGCCCGACTGACGTTGGGCGTACTTCTCGGGGCTCTCGTCGGCGCGCTGCATGGGCTCCGCTTTCTCGAGATAGTATTCGTCGCGATAGATGAACATGACCACGTCGGCATCCTGTTCGATCGAGCCCGATTCGCGAAGGTCGGCAAGCTGCGGGCGCTTATCTTCGCGTTGTTCGACCTGACGTGACAGCTGCGAGAGCGCGATCACGGGAACATTGAGCTCCTTGGCGAGAGTCTTGAGGCCCCGGGTGATTTCTGAGACTTCCTGCACGCGGCCGTCGGAGCGGGATTTCGCGCTCCCTGAAATCAGCTGAAGATAGTCGACCACGATCAGGCCGAGATCGTTCTGACGCTTGAGGCGGCGCGCCCGGGTCCGGAGCGCGCTGACCGTCAGGGCAGGGGTGTCGTCGATGAAGATCGGTACTTCATGGAGTGCGTTCGAGGCCTGGGCGAGGCGCGAAAACTCTTCATTGGTCAATTCACCCTTCCGCATCCGGTCCGACGACACGTTGGACTGCTCCGAGAGAATACGTGCGGCGAGCTGTTCGGCCGACATTTCCAACGAGAAGAAGCCGACGACCGCACCTTCGTTCCCCTTGGTGTCGAGATGGTTCTTGGCGGCGTTGTAGGCAATGTTGGTGGCGAGCGCCGTTTTCCCCATTGCGGGCCGGCCGGCAAGGATCAGAAGGTCGGAGCGGTGGAGCCCGCCCAGCAGCTTATCCAGGTCGATCAGGTCGGTGCCGACCCCGGCCAGACCGCCCTGACGGGCGTGGGCCGCATCGGCGACCTTGATCGCTTCCATGACGGCGGTCTTGAACGGCTGGAAGCCGCCGTCGAAGTCGCCGGTGGTGGCGAGATCGTAGAGCGCCTGTTCCGCTTCCTCGATCTGCGAGGTGGCCTCGAGGTCGATGTCGTTCTCATACGCATCGTTGACGACCCGCTCACCCAGCGCGATGAGTTCGCGCCTGAGATGCATGTCGTAAATGATGCGGCCGTATTCGCGGGCGTTGATGACGTTGATGGCGCTGGCGGCCAAGTGGGCCAGATACTGCGCGCCGCCGATGTCTTCGAGCGAATTGTCGGCTTCGAAATACGGGCGCAGTGTCGTCGGATCGGCGATCTGGCCCCGGTCGATCAGCTTGTTCATCGCCTCGTAGATACGGGCGTGCGCGGTCAGGGCGAAATGCTCGGCGCGCAGAAACTCCGCGACCTGCTCCATCGCCCGGTTGTCGACAAAGATCGCGCCAAGAAGTCCGCGTTCGGCTTCGATGTTGCGCGGCAGTTGTCGGAACGCCGGCGTGTCGAATTCAGACGCGTCTTCTTCCGGGACGAGGTCCCCGGAGGTGCTGGCCGTGTTTGTAACCATGGATCGGAACATACTCGGACCCGCAAAAATTGCTCATGTGGATATCTGTGGATAACGTGGAAAACCCCAAAATAATTTGGGTCATCCTGTGATATGCGCCGTTGACTTTTTCAACGGACCTCCTGAATTCCGGATCTACCTATAAAGAAGTCTGTCTCCCGGCCTTGAGCCGGGACCCATTTCCGGTATTTCGCCGGTATATCCATGGGTCCCGGACCGGGCCGTCGCCCCGTCCGGGAAACGCTCAATAAAGACAAACCTAAAAAAGAAAGGGCGCGCTCCGAAGAGCGCGCCCAGGGTCACTTTGACCGTAGCCGATAAGCTTAGGACGTCTTCTCGTTGTCCGAAGCTTCCTCTGCTGATGTCTCTTCGGCAGGTGCCTCGGCTTCCTCGTCTTCGGAAGCGGCGGCTTCCGCTTCGGCTTCCGCTTCGGCGACAGCATCCTCGGCGGCACCTTCCTCGAAAACCGCACCGGCCTGTTCCGCGACCGCGATCGCGGCTTCGGCGGCGGCATCGGCCTCGGCTTCGATCTCGATCTGCTCCTGCTGGGCGAGGGACAGAACGGCAGCGCCGGTCTTTTCCTGCGTTTCCGCTTCGTCCCGCGAACGGGCAACGTTGGCCGTCACGTCGACGATCACTTCGCCATGCAGCTCAACGCGGATGACGTGCATACCGATGGTCTTGATCGGCTTGTCGAGGATGACCTGTCCGCGCCGAACGGTTACGCCGGCATCGGTGATCGCGTCGGCGATATCACGCCCGGTGACCGAGCCGTAAAGCTGGCCGGCATCACCCGCCTGGCGGATCAGGACGACCTTCAGGTCGGTCATCTTGGCGGCGACCGCTTCGGCTTCCTGTTTGCGTTTCAGGTTGTCGGCCTCGAGTTGCGCACGCTGCGCGTCGAAGTGCGACTTGTTCTGATCGGTTGCCCGAAGGGCTTTACCTTGGGGGAGCAGAAAATTACGGGCAAAGCCGGGCTTCACTTTGACGATGTCGCCCATCTGACCGAGTTTTTCGATACGCTCCAACAGAATGACTTCCATTATTCACTCTCCTGGTCATTGACCGGCTGCATCCTTTTACGCAGTCCGATCCACTGTTCCAAAATACCGGCGCCCGCGACCAGAAACGTGGTCCAACCGAGCACCATGAGAAGTACGTAAAATGCGACAAGCAGCAGCGTCCCATTCGCGACCCTGCGGGCGAAGGTATGCACGACGGCAAGACCCAGCAGGAAAAACGGTACCAGCGCCACGATCACCAGATTGCGGCCGAGATAGCTCCAGTCCCCGGGCACCACGAGGGCGACGACGCCCGAGCCGACCAGGAGCCATGAGCACCAGTCCGGCAGGGTGATTTGGGAATAAGCGATCTTCGGACGCAGGTTGCGGTCCGATCTCACCAGCGCGGATTGACCCGCGGCGGCGTTCACCAGATGCATGACGACCCAGCTTGCAACGGCCATCCCCGGGAAGAACGGCGCCAACGTCCCGGCGATGTTGGCGCGGGAATCGGCGGGCATATCTGCGCCCATCCGTTCCAGTGCCGTGCCGATGAGATTGGCGACGACGTCCTGCAGTGGCCCCGTGCCCTCGTCCATGATCGCCATCATGGCGAAGAACGCGAGCCCGGCCGCACCGACGAACGTCAACGTGCCGATCAGGTTCCCGGCGGGATACCAGACCGGATTGCCTTGATTGTCGGGTTGGGTGCGCAAGGCAAGCTGGCAAAGCATGATCGCGGGTACCGCGTATGCAAACGCGAACGGAAGCGCCGAGAACGAACTGCCGATCAACCCGGCCGTGAACACTGCCGTGAGACCGGCCGTGACCACGCCCTTCGTTCCGATCCCGAGCCCCGCCAGATAGAGCGGCAGGGGCGCGAAATAGAACAGCGGGAACGCCAGGAATGAGCCGAACACGATCGCGAACACCGCGACCGCGCTGCAAATTCCGGCGCTGAGCGCCATGATGGGGGTTAAGGGCATCCGTTCCGTCCGCTTCGGCGCGATAGCGCCTACGCCTTACTTGAGGACGTAGGGAAGCAAACCCAGGAAGCGGGCGCGCTTGATGGCGCGGGCCAGTTCCCGTTGCTTCTTCGCGGAGACAGCCGTGATACGGCTGGGGACGATCTTGCCGCGCTCGGATACGTAACGGCCGAGCAGTTTCAGATCCTTGTAGTCGATCTTCGGCGCATTGGTGCCGGAGAACGGGCACGTTTTGCGGCGGCGGAAGAAACCACGTCTCATTATTCGTCTCCTTCCTTGCTGGATTTGTCGTCACGCGAGTCGTTATCGGCCTGTTCGTAACGCGAACCACGGTCGCCGCGGCGCGGACGATCGTCACGATCCTTGTTGCGAAGCATGGCCGACGGACCCTCTTCGATGCTGTCGACACGGATCGTCATGTAGCGCAGCACGTCTTCGTGAATGCGCATCTGACGTTCCATCTCATGCAAGGCCGGCGCCGGAGCGTCGATATTCATGAGGACGTAGTGGCCTTTGCGGTTTTTCTTGATCCGGTAGGCGATCGAACGCAAACCCCAGTTCTCGGTGCTGACGACATTGCCGCCTTTGGAGGTGATGATTTGCGAAAAAGTCTCTGTCAGACCTTCGGCCTGAGACGCAGAGATATCTTGGCGTGCGATGAACACGCTTTCGTAGCAGGGCATATTATGCTCCCTCTGGCTTTTCTCATCCCGGCTTTCAGCCGGGCATAGCCGGGACCATCCCGGCAAGGAGTAACGAGGCGGCGCAATATACAGAGTTTCCGGGCCGCTGCAAGGGTTTGGTACGGGAGTGGCGGCAGTCGTTATAAAGTTAAAGAATGCCAGTTTCCCGGCCTTGAGCCGGGACCTATGCCTAGAACTTCTTGTGGTCTTTACCATGGGTCCCGGATCTTGGCGGCCAAAGCCGCCTCGTCCGGGAAATACTTTTATCTGCCGCCGAATTCGCACTATTACAGGAGCATGAGCAGTTCCAATTCCTTCGACCTCACCGGACGGCATGCCTTTGTGACAGGCGGTGTGCGCGGTATCGGCTTTGAGATCGCGCGCGGCCTGGCGCAAGCAGGGGCGAGCGTTCTGATTTCCGGCCGTGAACAAACGACCGTCGAATCCAGTGCCGCCGAACTACGGAAGAACGGGCTCGCGGTCGACGCTGTGGCGCTCGACATGACCGACGATCAGGCTGTCACAGCCTGGTTCGATGGCTATGAACGAGAAATCGACATCTTGGTGAATAACGTCGGTATGCGCGACCGGCGCGGGACGCCCGACCTGCCGCCCGACGCTTTTGCCCGATTGCTGGATTTCGGAATCACGTCCGCCTATCGGATGACACGGCTCGTGCAGCCCGGCATGGCGGCGCGTGAAAAGGGCGTCGTCATTAATATAACCTCCGTGGCGGGGCCTTTGGCACGTCCGGGCGATCCCGGCTATACGGCGGAAAAGGGCGGGATGTCGGCGCTGACCCGTTCGCAGGCGGTGGAATTCGCGCCGATGGGGATCCGCGTTAACGCCATCGCGCCCGGGTTTTTCGCGACCGAGGCCAATGCCGAGTGGCTCGACGATCCCGAGGTGAATGCCTTTATCGCGCGCCGCGTCCCCATGCAGCGCTGGGGTCAGCCGTCGGAACTTGCCGGCGCGGCGGTTTTCCTGGCCTCCGATGCGGCAAGCTACATCACCGGCCAGACCCTGACGGTGGACGCCGGGCTTTCTGTCAGAATGTGATCAGTTCGCGGCGAATTTAAGGAGGTCGCCACGGCGCAGCACGCCGATGACACGGTCGTGCGCGGCGATGCCGACCCGGTCCCAGCCTTTATCGCGCATCATTTGCAATATGACGACGGGGCTGTCGGTGATGCTGCAGACCGGGCGGCCGCGCTGGACCGCCTCGACGATCGGGTAGTCGAGGGCGCGGACTCCGTCACGTTTGATCAGCGCCATCACGTCGTCGTCGACGGCAATGCCAAGAAAATCGCCGTCGTCGTCATAGACGGCAACGGACGACCCAGGGGACTCAGACAGAAAATCCGCGATGTCGCCGACTGAACAAGCATCACTGACGTCGCGGGTCGAAAACGTATAGGCGTCAAGAAAATCGCGGACCATGATCGGCGGCCAGGGCCGAATCCGGTCGGTATCGTTGACCGGGTGCGTGGCCTCTTTCAGGACGTCGTTTACGTCGTTTCTGACGATCTCGTCCCATGCATTCATGTCCATCTTCGCCTCCGTAATTCTAATTCGGCAAAGAGAACGCTAGGGCCAACAGGTAAACGAGTTATGTCATGCGTGTAATAAAGTGTTACGGCTGAACACCGGCCGCGCTTGACAGCCAAAGGGGCTGCGGCCAATTTGCGATGAAAGCAACAACAAGCCGGTAATGGGAGGGCATTGATGTCCCGCGCATTCGTTTTTCCCGGTCAGGGGTCGCAAGCCGTCGGTATGGGCAAGGAATTCGCCGACGCGTTTCCCGCCGCCCGCGAGGTTTTTGAGGAAGTTGACGACGCGCTCGGCCAGAAGCTCTCCAGGCTCATGTTCGATGGGCCGGAAGACGAACTGACCCTGACCGAAAACGCCCAACCGGCGCTGATGGCCGTCAGCATGGCGGCGATGGCGGTGCTGAAATCCGAAGGTGGCGTGGAAATCCAGAACGTCGCCGATTTCGTTGCCGGGCACTCGCTCGGCGAATATTCGGCGCTGGCGGCGGTTGGCACGTTTTCCCTCGCCGATACGGCCAAGCTATTGAAAACCCGCGGCAAGGCGATGCAGCAGGCCGTGCCTGTCGGCGAAGGGGCGATGGCGGCGTTGCTGGGCCTCGATCTGGAACAGGCCAGGGATGTCGTCGAAGAAGCCGCCCAGGGCGATGTGCTGGCGACCGCCAACGACAACGCGCCCGGCCAGGTTGTGGTGAGCGGCAAGAAGGCGGCGGTCG
>MDSW01160492.1_pt1 | contig 26064 bp, 24 predicted proteins | sample 811171 | NCBI WGS metagenome assembly MDSW01 (sample SAMN05326641, study PRJNA326480) | marine metagenome | isolation source: seawater | place: Atlantic Ocean: North West | collected 2012 | reverse complement strand
TACCTCCCAAAAACCCATAAATGCTAATTTCTTGTAGTGTTTTACCAAGACTGTTCCTTCTTTTGCCATCAAATCACCACCCCAACCCCTAAATTGAGCCTTGGAATCTAATTTTTTCAAAGCTTTAATTAGAAGGGAGCAATGAAGGTCACCTGAGGCCTCACCAGAAATAAGATAATACTTCACAGGGTTTGTTTTTAATTATTTAGTTTTAAAAAAGCTACAAGTAAAACTAATACCAACGAAATGGCCACAAGTCCAGCTGCAAAAGCAAACTTATTTTTCTGAAGTGCTATAAAAAAAACTGGCATATTTATCAAAGCAGATATAGAGATCAAGCCGCCAAGTTTATTTTGATAATAAAGACTTGATAAACTGTCTTCTATAGATTTATTTGAAAGAAAAAAAAGGAGTATTAATACCCCAAAACCAGTCCAAAGCACACCAGTTAAGATTCCCCAAAAAAAATATTTATCTTTTATAAATCCCATGTATTTAGTTCTTGAATAGTGTGATGGGCTGTCAAATCAAATTGTGTTGGAACTATAGAAATATAGCCTTGACTTAAGGCCCATTCATCAGTATCCTCTCCTTTATCTTCATTAATAAAAGTTCCAGTTAACCAGAAGTATTCTTTTCCCATTGGGTTGGTTCGTTTGTCAAATTCTTCTACCCAGTTCGCTTTTGCTTGTCTACAAATCTTAATACCTTTTATTTCCTTTAGCTTAAGTTTTGGGAAATTAACATTAAGAACTACACCTTTTGGGATGCCATTTTTTAATGCTTTAATTGTAATTTCATGAATGAAACTTTTCAAGGGTTTGAAATCCGCATTCCAGCTAAAATCTAAAAGTGAAAAACCAATTGCAGGAATACCCTCTATACCCGCTTCGATAGCAGCGCTCATGGTTCCTGAGTAGATCACATTTACAGAAGAGTTAGAGCCATGATTTATACCAGAAACACAAAGATCAGGTTTACGGTCTAAAAGTTCATTTACAGCAAGCTTGACACAATCTGCAGGGGTCCCCGAGCAACTATATTCTAATTGAGGGCCATCTGTTAAATTCATTTTTTGGCAATGTAATGTAGAATTTATTGTAATAGCATGACCCATTGCTGATTGAGGAGAGTCTGGAGCAACAACAACTACTTTTCCAATTTCATTCATTATTTTAATTAATGTTCTCAGTCCTGGTGCAGTAATTCCATCGTCGTTTACAACTAATATTAGCGGTTTTTTCTTCATGGGTTTTAGTTATGTGCTAAAGTAAGAAATCTTTATGCGCTTTCTTTTAAAACAATATTAACAAAACTGTTTTAGAATATGCTTATATTTAAGGGCTATAAATTTGAGAAATAAACATACCCTAATGCGCAAATATTTTTGGATCTTATCATTTATTTTGATTAGCGGATTTGTATTTGGATATACCCTAAAAAATCAAGACCCGAATAAAGACAAACTTTTATTAGAAATCATTTCTTATGTTTTGGATCGTGGACATTATGACCCAAAAGATTTTAATGATAAATTTTCTGAAAATGTTTTTATGAATTATTTAGAAAATCTTGATGGGCAACATCGATTTTTCCTTAACTCTGATATTAAAAGCTTTGAAACTTATCGTTTTAAAATTGATGATGAATTAAAAAACACTGAAATAAACTTCTTCACCGTAACTTTTACCAAGCTTATGCAACGCATGAAACAGGTTGAGGGATTTTATAAAGAATTATTAGACCAATCTTTTGATTTTTCTATTAAGGACGAAATCAATTTGGATTATAAAAAAGCACCCTACACTAACAATATTTTGGAACTAAAATCTATTTGGAGAAAGCGCTTTAAGCTAAGTGCTTTAGAAACTTTTACAACCAAAAAAGATGAAGAATTTCAAAAGAAAAAACAAGATGAAGTCTACGAAATGCTATCAGATATTGAGCTAGAAAAAAATGCTCGTAAAGATATTCTAGAAAATATGAGTTATTTCTTTGAAAATTATAATGACATCAAGCGAAAGGATTGGTTTTCTATTTATGTTAATTCTATTGTAGTTCAGTTTGATCCTCACACCTATTACTTCGCACCAAGAGACAAAGACCGCTTTGATATGTCAATTTCTGGAAAGTTTGAAGGAATTGGCGCACGATTAAGTAAACGAAATCAACAAGTAAAAATAGTCGAAGTTATTTCTGGTGGTCCAGTTTGGAGAGAAAACCTTTTAGAAGTAGGAGATGCTATTTTGAAAGTTAGGCAAGCAGATGAAGAAGAAGCTATAGATATTTCAGGAATGGTACTTGACGATGCGGTAAAACTTATTAAAGGACCTAAAGGCTCACAAGTATTTTTGACTATCAAACGAGTAGAAGGAAATATAGAAGAAGTTGGTATTACACGTGATGTAGTAGAGCTAGAGGAAACTTATGTTAAGTCAACCCTCATAAAAGACGAAACAGGAGATTACGGTTTAATAGAGTTGCCAAAATTTTATATCAATTTTGAAGATTATAACAAAAGAAATGCGGCTACTGATGTTAAAAAAGAATTAGAACAACTAAAACAGAAAAATGTTAAGGGAGTTATACTTGACTTGAGGAATAACGGAGGTGGATCTTTAAAAACAGTTGTTGACATGACCGGTTATTTTATAAAAGACGGTCCCGTAGTTCAGGTAAAAAGCACAGGAGGAAAAAAAGAAGTATTAAAAGACACCGATTCCTCTGTTGTTTGGGATGGACCTGTTGTGGTTTTGGTAAATGAGTTTTCCGCTTCTGCCTCAGAAATTATTGCAGCAGCTCTTCAAGATTACAAAAGGGCAATTGTCTTGGGAAGTAAACAGACATTTGGTAAAGGGACTGTCCAAAACATTGTAGATCTCAACCGTATGATTTCTGGAAGCACTTATGGTGATTTAGGAGCTCTAAAAGTTACCACAGACAAATTTTATCGTGTTAATGGACAATCTACTCAATTAGAAGGTGTCAAAAGTGATGTTGTTTTTCCAGACCGATATGCTTACGTTGAGATGGGTGAGAAAGATCAAGATAATCCCTTAGAATGGGATAGTATATCCCCAACTTTTTACAAACCCTCATCATCATTACCTAACTTCGATTATGCAGTTAATCGAAGTAAAAAGCGCCTTCAAGAAAATCCAATAGTTCAATTAATTCATGAGCAAGCACTTTGGGTAAAACAACAACAAAATGATTTTAGTTATTCTTTAGATTACGAGTCATTTAAGTCAGAGCGAGATAATAAAAAAGAATATGCTAAGAGGTTCGATAAATTATCAGAATTTAAATCATCATATAGATTTCAGTGGCTACCTGAAGCTGGAGCTAAGAATCCACCAAATGAAGAAACTATCAAAAAACGTGAACGTGCTCAAGAGTATTTACAAAAAGATATTTATATATCAGAAGCTGTTCAAATTCTTAAAGATCTATCTTCACCAATAAAGTCAGAACAACCCATAGCCCAAATCAAAAAAGAATAGATTCAATTGGAGCTAAAGCGTACTTTTAAGCGATTAAAAAAGGACGTTTGGGCCATGTCCAGCGCTTTGTTTATTATAGGAATTAGCTTAATAGCAATTTTTGCTTATCCTCTTTCTTCGGATAAAACCCAATTTGCAAATCAAATGCATCTTTCTATTCACTCTCAACTTCCAGGGTTTTCTTGTAAAGTCTTAATTATTCCTGGCCTCAAGTCTTATGGCAATAGAAGTTTTTTTTTTGGAGATCGAAATATTGGTGAAGAAATTCCAATAAAAGAAATTCGCTGGCATAATAATGGTTTAACTTTTAAACGACATGGAAATGCAACAAACTATTTCGAAGAAAAACTGTTTAGTCAGTTTCCTCAAGGTACTACTAGAAAAGAAGTAGAAGCAAAGTATTTAAAAGAAAAGTATTTTATATTAGGGACGGATAAATACGGTAGAGACCTACTAAGTCGTTTAATTATTGGTTCTAGAATCTCAATTTCAATTGGATTTGTAGCTGTAACAATTTCATTACTCATTGGTGTTTTTCTGGGGTCTATAGCAGGTTTTTTTGGAGGAAGGATCGATCAATTAATTATGTGGATAATCAATGTAGTATGGTCGATTCCAACACTTTTAATGGTTATAGCAATAACCTTAGCTTTAGGACGTGGTTTTTGGCAGGTTTTTGTTGCAGTCGGACTTACTATGTGGGTCGAAGTTGCTAGGTTAGTTCGTGGTTTAGTAAAATCTACAAAAGAAGAATTATTTGTTCAAGCAGGTATTGCTCTTGGATTTTCTAAATTAAGATTGTTAATACACCACATACTTCCTATATTAATTGCCCCATTGATCGTAATTTCAACAGCAAATTTCGCTAGTGCTATATTGATGGAAAGCGGATTAAGTTTTTTGGGAATTGGAGCCCAACCACCTATGCCAAGTTGGGGAGGCATGGTAAAAGACCACTTCAGATATCTACTTTTAGGGAAGCCCTATTTAGCAATTTTACCTGGTTTTGCAATAATGAGTCTAGTTTTAGCCTTTATGATGCTTGGAAATAGTCTAAGGGATGCTTTAGATGTTAGGAGTTAATTTAAACGATTTGCATCTAGATTTAAATAAATAAAAAACATTAAACTAAATGCCATTAAATTAGTACCTCCGTAACTAATAAAGGTTAATGGTATACCTACTGTAGGAACTAATCCTAATGTCATGCCTATATTTATAAAAAAATGAACAAACAGCATACTGGCAAAACAGTAGGAAAACATCCTTGGAAAGGATTGAGTATGCTTTTCTGCTCTATAAAGAATTCTTGAAATTAGAACTGTAAAAAGGATTATTAAGCCACTACTTCCGATAAATCCCCATTCTTCACCAACAGTACTAAATATATAATCTGTATGCTGCTCTGGAACAAATCCTCCTTTAGTTTGAGTCCCATTTAAAAAGCCTTTTCCAGAAAAACCCCCCGAACCAATGGCAATTTTAGATTGATTGATATTATAACCGATCCCTTGGGTATCATTTTCTAAGCCTAACATAATATTAAATCGATCCCTATGTCTTTGCTCAAAAACAGAGTTAAAAATAAAATTTACTGAAATATTAAAAAGAACGGAAATACCATATAACAGAACAAAGGGAGTTTTTTTTGTTTTAGGATAGTATTGAAGAATTAGTCGATAAACTAAAATAAGAATAAAGAATAATGCAATGCTCAAGATTAATGGGCCAAAAATTAAAGTCATAATAAAAAGTGATATAAAACCCATTCCAAAATAAAGAGTTTTCATATCCATGCCTTCGCGAAGTAATACAAAAAATAAACCTAAAAAAACAAGAGCCGTTCCTGCATCAGGCTGAAATATCACGAGAATCATAGGTAGCCCAATAATTAATAATAATTTAGTTACAAAAGAAATTTTCTTTATATCTGCTTGAATTGAACTCAGGGTTGAGGCTACAAGTAGAGAAGTTGTAATCTTGGCAAATTCAGAAGGTTGTATGCTAAAACCACCTATGAAATACCAAGAAGTTGCGCCTGAAATCTTTTGACCAAAAAAAAACAGCCCAAGTAAACTCAATATTGATAGAATGTAAAAGATTAAAGATAGATGTTCAAAGAAATTGGAATTGATAAATAATATTATTGGCAGAAATATAAGGGAAAAAATAAAGATCCAGAATTGTTTTCCTGCAGGAGAGTTCATATCAAACAAAGAAACTGTGACTTCTGATAAAGTTGTCGAATAAATATTTATAATTCCGAATATTACTAATAATAAATAGATTATGAGACTCAACCAGTCCATTCGTAAAACGATACTTTTAGTCATTAATACTAAAGGGTTTATCTAAGAGAGGTTTTTCATATTCAGCCATAAGGCTTCCTTTGAGCATTTTATTTTCTAGCCAATTACGTTTTACTTCACCTGTTAGATATTTTTCGATCATTAAACTTGCAATTGGAGCAGCCCATCTTGCACCCCAATAGCCATTTTCAATAAATACAGCAATAGCTATTTGAGGATTATCTTTGGGTGCAAAAGCAATAAAAATTGAATGATCTGTGAGTTGTGTTTTTTCATTGTTTAATCGGATAAAATTTTCAACAGTTCCAGTTTTACCACAGACTTCAATCCCTCTAATTTTTGCAATGCGAGCAGTTCCACGCTCAACCACTTGGTGCATTCCTTCGATTACTGTCTCAAAATGTTTGGCATCGATAAGGGTTTGATTTTTTGGATATAAAGAATCATTTATTGTTTTTTTAAAATGTGGTTTTTTAAAGAAACCTCGATTAGCAATAGTGGCAGTAAAATTAGCCATTTGAATTGGAGTGGTTAGAATTTCTCCTTGACCAATTGAGTTTGAAATTAAAGTAGTAGGGCCCCAACTTCCCTTTGGATACCAATTGTTATAATAGTTGCTATCAGGGATAAACCCTCTTTTTCCAATAGGTAGGTCATATCCCAAAAAATCACCTAATCCAAATTTTTCTAAATGTTTTTTCCAAAGATCCACTCCTTCTGAAGGAGTAGATTGACTATTTATTATACGAACAAAAGTTTTAGCAAAATAACTATTACAAGAACTATAAATTCCTTTGATTAAATCACTTTTAGTTCCAATAGGATTATGACATCCCATAAATGCTCCCCGTCCATAATAATGTCCTTCATCACATGTAAAAACTGTTTCTGGCGAAATAACTTTTTCTTGAAGACCAATTAGTGCGTTGAGTGTTTTAAAAGGAGAACCTGGGGAGTATTCTGCCTGAAGGCTTCTGTCAAAAAGAGGTTTAGCTATTGTATCTTTAACCAATTCATTAAAATACTTTGATCGATCTCTACCGATCAGCGTATTTGGATCATAGCTAGGAGCTGTCACTAATGCTAAAACTTCTCCACTTTGAGGCTCTATTGCCACTATACCTCCTCTTTTATTCATCATAAGTGATTCCCCATAGTCTTGAAGCAGGGCGTCTATTGTTAAAATGATATTTTCAGGAGCTTCTGGCTCTATATCGAATTTTCCTTCATCGTAGGGTCCAATAATTCGATTGAATCGATCTTTTTGAAAAAATTGAATTCCTTTCTTTCCACGTAATTTTTTTTCATAGGTTTTTTCAATGCCTTGCCTACCTATCATCTCTCCAAGATCATAATTTTCTAAAATTTCATTTATTGGTGAAAAAGAATCTTCGGATTTATTATTATTTTTACTCAAAAGATTTTTCTCTTCACTGACGGACTTTTCAGAATCATTGACGGCATTATTAACCCCTAACAGCTTAAGGTTATCAATTTCTAAAACTTTCGAAGCGTAAGGTTTTATTTCATGCCTATTGGTTTCACTTGTATAGCCTAAAATATTTGATCCTATTGGCAGTAAATAGTCTCGAGTAGACTTTTTTTGAAAATAGAATCCCGGAAATTTCCACATCTTTTCTTGAAGTTTTGCTGCTTCAGCCATAGATAATTGTCTTAAAATGACAGAGGGAAGTTTTTTAGAAAAATTTTTAGCATCCTTTATTTGATTCAGCAGTTCTTCTTTGGAAATATTTAATCCTGATGTCAATTCAAGCGTGTCAAAAGAATTTAAATTTTCTGGAACAATCATCAGGTCATAAACTGGTTTATTTGCAACCCAAAGAGTTCCATTTCTATCGTAGATTAATCCTCGAGTGGGGTATACAGGACGTTTTTCTATAGCATTATTTAATGAACGTTCAGAGTATTCTGAATTAAATAACTGCAAAGCCATCAATTGGAAGATAAAAAGTAAGCAACTTACAAGTGTAAATGCCAATAAGACTATTTTACGTATCATTTAATTTCTTATAAAAGCGGGATATCAATGCAATTAAAATTAATGAAAATAGCGATGTAAGGATGGTATTCTTTAAAATAAGATATGTTGCATTCCAATTAAAATAAACAATAATAAAATAAAGCAGATGATGAATTAATATTAAAAGAGCTAAAAAAAGATATTTATTTCTTCTTCTTAAATCATTTTGAAATGTAGAGGGAGCTTCAGAGGTAACTCCAAAAGAGTATTTTATAAGCAAAGGTCTTACAAAACCAATAGTTAATGAAGCAATCGTATGAGCTCCTCCAGATTGAGATAAAAAGTCAATACAAAAGCCAAGAACAAAACTCAAGAGAATAAATAGTGTTTGATCATCATCAAACCGATATACAACTAGAAATAATAAGTAGATCATAGGGTTGATAAAGCCAAAGATGAACATATTATTAAAAAGAAAGACTTGTACTAATACTAGAATAAAAAATGAAATAATTAAAGTGATTATATTACTATTCATTTCAAAACATCTTTTTTTAATTTTTTTATTTCCTCAATATCATAATTTTCAACTACATATACATAATATACTTGAGAAGGGTCTTCAAAAAGTGATGCGTTTATTTTATAATATCCACTTTTTGTATTAGCCTCGTAGTTTGAAATTTTTCCCAAAGGGATGCCTAGAGGGAAAAAAGATGACATTCCCCCAGTTATTATTGTATCTTCTTTTATAATAGAGCTACTTATAACCACATCATCAATCTGAAAATCATTTGGGTTTGTTCCCTTCCAAGATAAAGATCCAAAGGCAGAGCTATTTTTTAGCCTCACGTTTATTTTTAAATCTTGATTTAAAATGGAAATTACACTGGAGTAGTTCTTAGAAACAGACTTAACAACACCTATAATTCCTTGATCTGATATAACACCCATTTCTGAAGTTATTCCATCTTCATGACCTTTATCTATAATGAGAATATTCCGTTGATTTAAATAGCTGTTTTTAATCACATTAGCATCTATCACCTTAAATGAAAATCGTCTTTTTGCTTTAATGGCATTTGGATAAAGGGATATTGAATTTGATTTGAGTTGAAAATCTTTTAGGATTTTATTTTCTTTTATTAGCTTAACATTTATTTTTTTTAGGCGAAAATAGTTTACTATGTCACTGCTAATATTATAAAAGCTTTGTGAAAAGTACAAGCTGTATTTTTCAAGATAATATTGATGAAAATGACTTCTACCGTTTAAAAATAATAGAGAAAGGCCCAAAAGCACAAAATACAGTACAGGATTTCTAAATTGTACGAGCGCTTCAATGATTCGCCTCATACCAGATTATTTTATTAGGACAGTCTTGAATCTTTCAGTGTTTTTTAGAGCAATACCAGTACCTCTAACAACTGCTTGAAGTGGATCTTCTGCGACATATATAGGTAAGTCTGTTTTTTGAGAAAGGCGTTTATCTAAACCGCGTAAAAGAGCACCTCCACCTGCTAAATAAATCCCTGTATTGTAAATGTCTGCTGATAGTTCTGGAGGTGTTTGGGAAAGAGCTTCCATTATAGCATCTTCAATGCGAATAACTGATTTATCTAGGGCTTTTGCAACTTCAGAGTGGTTAATCATTACTTGTTTAGGCTTACCTGACATTAAATCTCTTCCTTGAACTGACATATCTTCTGGAGGATTCTCAAGATCTTCAATAACGCTTCCAACAAGAATTTTTATTTTTTCAGCGGTACGATCTCCTATGTAAAGATTATGTTTACTTCGCATATAATTAATAATATCACTAGTAAACACATCACCAGCAATTTTAATAGACTTATCACAAACAATACCTGAAAGTGCAATAACAGCAATTTCTGTAGTCCCTCCACCAATATCCACAATCATATTACCTTTAGGCTGCATAATATCAATTCCGATACCGATAGCAGCTGCCATTGGTTCATGAATAAGATAAACCTCTTTCCCATTTACTCTTTCAGCTGATTCTTTAACAGCCCTCATTTCAACTTCAGTAATTCCTGATGGAATACAAATCACCATACGCAGTGAGGGTGAAAAAAAGCGACGGTGAAGGGCAGGAATACTTTTAATTAGCCGATTAATCATCTGTTCAGATGCATTAAAATCTGCAATAACTCCGTCTTTTAGAGGACGGACAGTACGTATATTTTCATGAGTTTTCCCCTGCATCATGCTAGCCTCCTGACCTATGGCGATAACTTTATTTGTAGTGCGGTCTATCGCTACTATTGATGGACTATTTACAACTACTTTGTCATTGTGAATAATAAGCGTATTTGCTGTACCTAAATCTATTGCTATTTCTTCAGTAAAAAGTCCCATTCCAATTAATAAATATTAGTAAAATTAAGAATTAATGTTTAAAGTGCCGCGTTCCTGTTAAAACCATTCGCATTCCATGTAAATCGCAGTATTCAATCGAAAGATTATCTTTAATAGAACCTCCTGGTTGAATTACTGAATTCACTCCAGCTTTATTTGCAATCTCAACACAATCAGGAAAAGGGAAGAAGGCATCACTTGCCATTACGGCATTGTCTATATCGAAACCAAAATTTTGTGCTTTCTGTATTGCATGATTTAATGCATCAACCCGAGATGTTTGTCCTGTTCCTGAAGCAAGAAGTTGTTGGTTTTTTGCTATAACAATGGTATTCGATTTTGTGTGTTTACAAATTTTAGAAGCAAATAATAGGTCTTTTATTTCTTTAGCACTTGGAGTTATTTTTGTGACTGTAGTCAAATCATTTTCTTGATCAGTCTTCAAATCTCGATCTTGAACTAAGATTCCATTTAGACAGCTTCTATAACTTTCTTTGGGTAATTTATTTGCTTTTTGAATTAAGATAATGCGGTTCTTTTTCCCCTTTAGTAGCTCAAGTGCTTCTTCCTGGTAAGCTGGTGCAATTACCACTTCACAGAAAAGCTCATGGATTGCATTGGCTGTGGCAAGATCAATCGTTTTGTTACTAATTAAGACCCCACCAAAAGCGGAAATAGGGTCTCCTGCTAAAGCATCTTGATAAGCATCCACCAAAACTTGCCTTATAGCAAAACCACAAGCATTGTTGTGTTTTAATATTCCAAAAGCAGGATCACCATCATAGAATTCAGACATTAAAGTTACCGCAGCATCAATATCTAATAAATTATTATAAGAAATCTCTTTACCATGAATATGTTCTACCAATTTTGAAAGTGGCCCGTAAAAGACACTTTCTTGGTGTGGATTTTCACCGTAGCGAAGTACTTTTGAATCATTGATACTAAGTTTTAAAAGATTTTCTTTTTCATTAAAGTGATTAAAAATTGTGGTATCATAGTGAGAGGAAGTGTGAAATGCTTTTACTGCAAATTCTTTACGATTTTCAAGAGAAGGAGCGCCATTTGAAGACATATATATATTCATAAAGTTAGTGTAGTCCTTTTTGTTAGATATGCATAGCACATCGTTAAAGTTTTTAGCAGCTGCGCGAATCAGTGCAATCCCACCAATATCAATCTTTTCTATGATTTCACTTTCAGTAGAATTACCTGCTATCGTTTTTTCAAAAGGATAAAGATCCACAACCACCAAGTCAAAAGCTGGAATTTCAAAGGTCTTGAGTTCATTTTGATCTGAACTGTTTTCAGATCGATTTAGAATTCCACCGAACACTTTTGGATGTAAGGTCTTTACACGCCCACCAAGAATTGATGGATAGCCAGTCAGGTTTTCTACCGCATTTACATCATATCCTAAATCACGAATAAAGCTTTCTGTGCCTCCAGTGGAATACAAAGAAACGTCGTTATTTACCAACAATTGTATTAAAGGCTCTAATCCGGTTTTATCAAAAACAGATATAAGTGCAGAATTAATTTTTTTAGTTTGCATAACAGTTTATAAACTTAAAAGTGAGGAGCCATAGGTCTTTGATATAAGATCACAACAAGCTTCAAGCAAAAGCTCATCCTCTATTGAAAAGGGATTAATTTTATCAGAGTCAATATCAATTTGGCCAATATTTTTTTCCTCGAAAAAGAGAGGAACAACAAGTTCAGATTTGACCTCAACGCTGCACGAAATATAATTCTCTTGATATTTAACATCAGGAACCATAAAATTTTGATTGGAAATAGCTACTTGACCACAAATTCCTTTTCCAAAAGGTATAGAGGTATGTTTTGTGGGGGCTCCAGAGAAAGCTTTAAGATGCAGGGTTTTAGCATCAAAGTCAGCAAAGTAAAAGCCTACCCAGCTGAAGTGGTCAATACTTTCTCTAAGTAGAGCACAACATTTTTTTAAGTCTTTTAAAATATCTTTATTCGAGATTGATAAAACTTTTTTGACTTTTTCTAGTAAAATTGACTGTTTTGATAATGACATAACCAACCAAAAGTAAGCAATCTCTAACTTACAAAGTTAAATTTAAAGAGCCATTTATATATTGAAACTGAATTATCTTTATTTGAATTCCTAATATGGTTAGATAGTATTAATTTTATACCTTATTTCATTCTATGGAAAATATATTTCACATTTCTGGGATGACCTGTATGAGTTGTCAAAAAACTGTTGCAGATAAGATAAATACCCTTGAAGATGTGCTTTCAGTTCAAGTGTCTTTGGAAACAGGTATTGCTGAAATTCAATCTAAAAATCAACTTACTAGTAGAGAAATATCGATGCTTTTGGGCTCAAAATATTCCGCTCAAAAATCTGTTTCTAACTCAAAAAGAATTAAAACCTCCAAATTAAAACAATTGACTCCACTGTTTTTAATTTTTATCTATCTAATTGTGGGGACACTTTTTTTATCCTATCAACTAAATGCTAATATGGAAAGAAAAATGCAAATATTTATGGGGATGTTTTTTATTGTATTTAGTTTTTTTAAATTTTTAGATTATGAAGGTTTTCCAAATTCATTTAAGCGCTATGACCCCTTAGCAAAAAAAATCCCTGCATATGCTAAATTATACCCCTTTCTTGAGACAGTTTTGGGTATTGCCTTTTTAATGGAATGGTATTTGCCCATAATTATTTTATTTACTTTAATAATTTTATCTATTACTACTTTTGGAGTACTTCGAGTTTTGACTCAAAAATCTCAAATTGATTGCGCTTGTTTAGGGACGGCACTAAAACTTCCAATGACAGAAGCTACTTTAATTGAAAATGGAATTATGCTCACTATGGCCATTGTTCTTCTAGTGGGATATATTAATTAAAATAGTAACTTTAACAAATGAAAATAAAACAGTTAGTATGTTTCACACTAGCCATCCTAATTCTTGGGACAAAGGTGAGCTACGCATTAAATGTTCATTATTGTGGAAATCATATAGCAGAGGTGTCTTTGGCTTTTATTTCTGCTAAATGCGAAATGGAATCTCATCAGGATTCTAAAATCCCGTTTAAAACAGAAGTTTCAAAAAAATCATGCTGTAAAGACAACACTTTACTTTTTCAAAATCAACAATATCAAAAAGTTAATATAGAATCTGTTCAAAAAGTAATTGATATTAATGCATCAATTCTTTTTCCAATTTATTCTTTTGAGTCAAAACTCATTTTAATTTCAAAAGTGTTTACAAACTGGAACCCTCCGCCTCCAAAATCAGATAAACTTTTTTTGATACAGCAGTCTTTTATTTTTTATGGCTAAGTCCACCTCATTTTTAAGAATAGGGGTCCTTAACACATAAAAAATACTCAATGAAAAAACACATTCTGTTATTATTAATTTTCTTCAGTCTAAAGCCTTACGCCCAAGAGAATCTTGACGGAAGAGTACTTGCCAAAGAAGCCAAAGAAACTATTCCACTGATTGGAGCAAATGTTTTTTGGTTAAACACTCAAATTGGAACAATTACAGACGAAGAGGGAAAATTTTCTCTCCCTTATCTTGGCCCTGAAGAACTACTTGTAATGAGTTATATTGGTTTTAAGTCAGATACTCTCAGCATCAAGGAGAATCGATTATTAATTCATTTTTTAGACGAAAGCGATTCAGAATCTTTAGATGAAGTGACCCTAACGAAAAGGCGAAAAGCTATTCAAAAATCTTATTTTGAAGCCCAAAATATTATATATGTCAACAGTGATGAATTATTAAAAGCAGCTTGTTGTAATCTTTCGGAAAGTTTTGAAACCAATCCTTCTATAGATGTTAACTTTTCAGATGCTTTAACTGGAACAAAACAAATCCGCATGTTGGGACTCACAAGTCCCTACTTATTAATTACTGAGGAAAATATTCCAATGGTACGTGGAGCTTCTCAGGCTTATGGATTATCGTTCACACCAGGTACCTGGATTGAGAGTATACAGATTACTAAAGGAACAGGAAGTGTGATTAATGGTTTCGAAAGTATTGCAGGTCAAATTAATACTGAAATTAAAAAACCTTTTTCTGATGTACCTTTTTTTTTCAATTTGTTTACTTCTGCTAATGGAAGACAGGAAGCTAATTTACAGGGAAATTGGAAAATTAATGATAAATGGAGTAGCGGTATGTTTGTGCATGGAAATCAGCGAACTGAAAAGATCGATGGAAACGGAGATGATTTTTTAGACGTTCCTCTGACTAAACAAATAAATGTTTTAAATCGTTGGCAATATATTAATAGTGAAAAAGGCTGGGTTGGTTTTGGAACAATTCGTCTGATGCAAGACCAAAAGCAAGTTGGAGCTTTAGAATTTAATAATGAAAATGATAGAGGGCAAAACCGTCTTTGGGGAAGTGAAATTAATACCAATCGAATAGATGCCTCTTTAAAAATAGGTTATGTATTTCCAGAATTTTCTTTTAGAAGTTTTGGTTTCCAATCAGCTTATAGTCAACATAAGCAAGAAGCATATTATGGTTTTAGAGTTTATGATATCGATCACCAAAGCCTGTACACCAATTTTTTATATAATTCTATAATTGGAAATACAAAAAATAAATTCAAAGCTGGGCTTAACTTTTCCTATGATCGTTATTTGGAAACAGTGGATACTTTTTACTTCAATAGGAGTGATCGCTCTTTAGGAAGTTTCTTAGAGTACAGTTACGACAATTTGGAAAACTTCACTCTAGTAGCCGGAGTCCGTCTGGATATTCACAACCGCTTGGGAACATTTGTTACTCCACGTTTGCATCTTAGGTATCTACCTCAGGAGAATACCATCATTCGATTTTCGTTAGGAAGTGGTCGAAAAGCAGCTAATATTTTTGCAGAAAACCAGACGCTTTTTGGAACTAATCGTCAAATTAATATTCTTAAAAATGGGGGTTCTATTTATGGCTTAAATCCAGAAAAAGCATGGAATTACGGGGTAAGTATACGTCAGATCTTTAATCTTTTAGGAAGTGGAGGAGATATTACCCTAGACTATTATATTACCAATTTTACCAATCAAGTGGTAGTGGATTGGGAATCGGAAGGTCAAATATTGTTTTATAATTTGGAAGGTTTAAGTCGAGCAAATAGTTTTCAACTATCAATTGATTATAATCTTTCACAAGCGATGAGTCTGCGTTTTGCTTATAAAAATTATGACGTTAAAACTACTTATGATTCAGGATTTTTACAACAACCTTTACAGGCACAAAATCGATTTTTCGCCAATTTTGGTTGGGAATCTAAACGAAACGCAAAACAAGCTCAATGGCGATGGGATTTGACTTGTCATGCACTAGGGAAACAACGTTTGGTAAGTAACCAAAGAGATCCCGCTGGGAGTTATAGCCCAGCTTACAGTCTATGGAATAGTCAATTGACCCGCGCTTTTAGTAGTAAATTTGAGCTCTACGCTGGAATTGAGAATCTAGGGAATTACAAACAACTATCACCAATTATTGGAGTAGAGGATCCTTTTGGTATTAATTTTGATACTGCACAAATTTACGCGCCAATCTTTGGGAGAATGGTTTATGCTGGCCTTCGTTGGAATTTATAACTATATTTAAAGAAAAAATGAAAAAAGTATTTATAATTTATTTGCTGATATGTCCTTTTGTTCTTGTAGCACAAAATAAAAATACAGAAAAAGTAAGCTTTGAAGTCACTGGAAATTGTGAGATATGTAAAAAACGCATTGAGAAATCAGCACTTACTGTAAAGGGTGTAAAAGCTGCGAATTGGGATATTCCTTCAAACTTAATTTCAATAGTATATAATCCAAATAGAGTCACTTTATTAAAAATACAAAACTCCATAGCTCAAGTAGGTCACGATACTCCATTAGCTAAAGCACCCGATGAAATTTATAATGAACTTCCAATGTGCTGTATTTATAGACGAACAATTCAATAAAAAAAAGCTCCTTTTAGGAGCCTTTTTTTATTGAAGGAAAAACGGTTATTACATCATGCCTGGCATGCCTCCACCCATTGGAGGGCCAGCAGGAGGTGCATCTTCTTTAATGTCAACTAATGCGCATTCTGTTGTTAGAATCATTCCTGCTACAGAAGCAGCATTTTCCAAAGCAACACGTGCTACTTTTTTAGGGTCAATAATCCCTTCTTTAAGCATGTCAACGTAAGATCCATCTTTTGCATTATATCCAAAGTTATTATCACCTTCAGAAACTTTTGATATAACTACGGAACCTTCTCCGCCAGAGTTTTCTACAATGATTCTTAATGGAGCTTCTACAGCCTTACTAATAATTTGAATTCCTGTAGTCTCGTCTGCATTTTCAACCTTAAGTTTCTCTAAAGCTTTTTTAGCATTTAGGAGAGCGACTCCACCTCCAGCTACAATTCCCTCTTCAACAGCTGCTCGAGTTGCATGAAGAGCATCGTCTACACGATCTTTTTTCTCTTTCATCTCGACTTCTGACGGAGCTCCAACATAAAGGACTGCAACTCCACCGGATAATTTTGCAAGACGTTCTTGAAGTTTTTCTTTATCGTAATCAGAAGTAGTTGTCTCAATTTGAGATTTGATTTGATTTACGCGAGCTTGAATATCGTCAGAGCTACCACTTCCATTAACAACGGTTGTGTTGTCTTTATCAATAGTTACACTTTCAGCAGTTCCTAACATCTCTATAGTAGTATTTTCAAGTGTAAAACCTCGTTCTTCTGAGATTACAGTTCCACCAGTTAGAATTGCTAGGTCTTCCAACATTGCCTTTCTACGATCTCCAAAACCAGGGGCTTTTACAGCAGCAATTTTAAGAGCACCACGAAGTTTATTAACTACCAAAGTAGCTAATGCTTCTCCATCTACATCTTCAGCGATAATTAAAAGAGGCTTTCCAGTCTGAGAAACAGGTTCTAATATAGGAAGTATATCTTTCATGGTAGATATCTTCTTGTCATACAATAAAATATATGGTGTTTCTAAATCAGCTTCCATTTTTTCGGAATCTGTAACAAAATAAGGAGATAAATATCCACGATCAAATTGCATTCCTTCAACAACATCTACATAAGTGTCAGTTCCTTTAGCTTCTTCAACAGTGATTACACCTTCTTTACCAACTTTTTCAAAAGCTTCAGTGATTAATCCACCGATAGTTGGATCATTATTTGCTGAAATACTCGCTACTTGATGAATTTTCTCGGAGGAATCTCCAACAGCAGCAGATTGCTTTTGTAAAGAAGCCACAATAGCTTCTACTGATTTATCAATTCCTCTTTTAAGATCTAGAGGATTAGCACCTGCAGCAACATTTTTAAGACCTTCTTTAACGATCGCTTGAGCTAATACAGTAGCTGTAGTTGTTCCATCTCCCGCAAGATCATTAGTTTTAGACGCAACTTCTTTAACCATTTGGGCACCCATATTTTCAAGGGGTTCTTCCAGTTCAATTTCCTTTGCTACTGTAACTCCGTCTTTAGTTACCTGAGGTGCGCCAAAGGCTTTACCTATAATTACGTTTCGTCCTTTAGGACCTAGAGTAACTTTAACAGCATTTGCTAGTGCATCCACACCGCGTTTAATACCATCTCTTGCTTCAAGATCAAATTCTATTCTTTTTGCCATTTTATAATAATTTAATTTTGTTATACGATTGCGAGGATATCACTTTCTTTCATTATTAAGTAATCTTTACCTCCATGTTGTAATTCGGTACCTGAATATTTTCCATACAAGACGCTATCACCGACAGCAACTGTAATTGGGTTTTCTTTGGTTCCAGAACCAATTGCTACCACAGTACCATTTTGAGGTTTTTCTTTAGCACTATCCGGAATTATAATTCCAGATGATGTTTTTGTTTCCGCAGCAGCTGGTTCTACCAGAACTCTATCTGCTAAAGGTTTAATACTTACTTTACTCATAGTTTTAAAATTTAATTTTTATTTTTCACAAATTATGCCAAGCTATTTAATTCTGTCAATTTGATGTAAAAATGTCAGCCTGTCAGTCAGAATATTTAATAAAAGGTTAGTTGTCTATTTCAGGAATTTCAGGAATTTCAGGAATTTCGTCTATCGATTGCTCTGGTATTTCAGGGATTGTTTGTTGCAATGAACCGTCATCTATTAACTTTGAGTCCGATATCCCTTCTCCAGTTGACAAAGTTACATTTGAAATCAATATCAAAGCGAGCAAAAGCGTTGCTAATATCCAAGTACTTCTATCCAAAAAGTCTGATGTTTTTTGAACTCCTCCAACTTGTTGAGTTCCTCCACCAAAAGAAGATGAAAGTCCACCACCTTTTGGATTTTGAACCATTACAACTAATACAAGAAGGAAGCAAACTACAATTATTAGAGCTATAAATATTGAAAATGTACTCATTAGATCAATTTTTCAGTTTTTGTAAATCTTTAATTTCTTTTATTCGGTCTGCAAAGAAACTATTTTTTTCTGGATATTTCAAGCCTAATATTTGATAGGCCTCGAGGGCCTTTACATATTTTTTTTGTTTAATAAATACTTTAGCCAAAGTCTCGGTCATCAATTCGTTAGAATTAACCCAACTTTGTTCACTTAAGTCTTCATTATTAATTTTACTTTTATCAGGAACAATTTTTTGCTGCTTAGCTAAAAAGGAATCTATTAATTCAAATTTATTTTCAATATTTGAAGTTTTTAAGGGAGTTTGATTTGTTTTAAGATAAGTCGCCCATTCATAAAACTGCAAGGCCTTTGGGATTATAGTTTGATTGTCTTTTTCCTTAGACTTCTCTTTTTGATTATTTTTTTCAATTCGCTTTTTCTTTTTTTCAGAAGCAGAAACAACTTCTTTAGATTTATGATTTGCTTTAGACCTATTAAATTGATCTTCGATAAATTCGTATAATAATCCACGATCATAAGTTGCAATTGCAGTATGAGATAGGGTTTTGTCAAAAATTTTTGGTTTTAATTGCTGAACAGACTTGAGATAATATGCTTGAATCAAATGAAAATTAGGATATTTTTTAACAAGTCCTTCTAAAATTTCAAAGTGTTGCTTATTGTAAGGATCGAACTTATCTAATAATTTAAACAAGGAATGTGCGTCATTTACTACCATTTTGCTAAAGTATCATTAAAAATATCTTGAGTTATTCGATCAAAAATTTCTTTATGAGCGGTGTCAATTACATCATAAACTTGTAATTCTGCAGGAAAATCATAAAAAAAAGAATATTTTTTCTCAAAATTATCTTCCTCTTTTTTGATATTAAAAAATCTAAAATCAACTGTCATTTCAAGACGATTTTGAGCAGCTGTAATTTCTGCAGTAGCCGACATTGGTGTTACACTATATTTGATTATTTCTCCCTCATAAACTAATTGACCATCTTCACTTACCAAGTTTAAGGTTGTTTGATTAATAATAATATCCTGAAGGGCATTGGTAAAGTCATTATCTAAACCTGGTTCTACTGTAGATCCTGGACGATTTCCTGCAAGATTTTCAAAAAAATTGACTTGAAAAGTTGTGACTCCAGGGGGAATTGAAGCTCCTGTGAATGAATAAATACCGCACCCTTCGGTAATAATCATCAATAAAAACAATACAAATAACTTATTAAGATTCGATATCATTAAGATCAAATTGTTTGATTTTTCGGTAAAGGGTTCTTTCTGAAATTCCCAATTCCTTTGCTGCTAATTTACGTTTTCCTTTACTTCTAATTAATGCCTGTTTAATCATTTCAAGTTCTTTTTCGTGTAATGACAAAGGTTCCTCTTCTTCAATAGTCTCAGCGTAATCATATTTTTCATTTGATTTCACTTTAGAAATCTCTTGAACCTCTTGATTTATTGGAACAGAATCAAGACTTGAATTTTCTTCAGGATATGATTCTTTACCATAAATTTTTTCAATTAGATTTTGATTCTTTTCAGTCACTTTATTTTCAGAACCGTTATTTATTAAATCCAATGTTACTTTTTTTAAATCGTGGAGATCACTCTTCATGTCAAAAAGCACTTTGTAAAGTATTTCTCTTTCTGAAGAGAAATCACTTTCTCCACCTTTTTTATTTACTAAAGCAGGAAGTTGCGATTCTCGATCAGGAAGATAAGAACGAACTCGAGCAGCATTTATTTTTCGCTCTTTCTCTAAAACTGATATTTGTTCAGCTACATTTCGTAACTGGCGGATGTTTCCACTCCAACGATAGTCTGCTAATAATTCACGTGCGTGTTCATCCAACTGAATAGGAGGCATGTGATATTTTTGAGCGAAGTCAGAGGCAAATTTTCGGAATAATAAAACAATATCCTCTTTTCTCTCTCTAAGAGGAGGAAGACTAATCTCTACAGTACTTAAGCGATAGTATAGATCTTCCCTAAACTTTCCTTTATCAATAGCATCCATTATATTAACGTTTGTAGCTGCCACAATCCGAACATTAGTCTTTTGAACTTTCGAAGATCCTACTTTCATAAATTCTCCACTTTCCAATACTCTCAAAAGACGGACTTGAGTTTGCAATGGTAATTCCCCTACTTCATCTAAAAAAATGGTTCCTCCATCAGCAACTTCAAAATAGCCTCCACGTGTTTGAGTTGCACCAGTAAACGCGCCTTTTTCGTGACCGAATAGTTCACTATCTATTGTTCCTTCTGGGATCGCTCCACAGTTAACGGCAATATATTTATTATGTTTTCGATGAGAATACTGGTGAATAATTTTTGGAATACTTTCTTTTCCTACACCACTCTCTCCAATAACCAATACGGATATATCAGTATTGGAAACTCGAAGACTTTTTTCTAATGCTCGGTTGAGGCCTAAATTATTTCCAATAATTCCAAAACGTTGCTTTATACCTTGTAATGAATCCATATTAAATGTGGTTTGAAAGTTGTACTGCGTCTCCAATAAGGGTAGCTGATGTACAACTTGTAATTTTTACATCTACAAAATCTCCTATTTGATAGTTTTTTTTATGAAAAACAGCCACTGTATTTTGAGTAGTTCTTCCGCTCCAATAATCTTCTGATCGTTTTGAGGTTTTTTCAATTAAAACACAAACTGTTTTTCCAACAAACTTTTCAGTTCTGAAGCGGCTGTGATTTTGTTGTTTTTGAATGATTTCGCTTAATCTTTTCTTTTTGATAGTTTCAGGAATATCATTTTTAATTTTTCTTGCTGCTAATGTACCAGGCCGCTCAGAATACGCAAACATGAAGCCGAAGTCATATTTTACGTATTCCATTAACTCTAGTGTATCTTGATGATCTTGATCTGTCTCAGTTGGAAAACCAGCAATCATATCATGAGATATTCCACAGTCAGGAATTATTCTCCTAATATTATTAATGAGCTGAAAATATTCTTCTCTTGTATGTTGACGATTCATTTTTTTAAGAATTGAATTGCTTCCCGACTGAACAGGTAGATGGATATAATTACATATGTTTTCGTATTTAGCCATTACTTTCAAAACTGCTAAAGACATGTCCTGGGGATTAGAAGTTGAAAAACGAATTCTGACTTTTGGATGCATTTTCGCAACCAAACTCAGAAGATTTTCAAATCTTAATGCAGTCTTTTGTTGCAATTCGGTGGCTTTATTAAAGTCTTTTTTTAAACCTCCTCCATACCAAAGATAGCTATCTACGTTTTGTCCAAGGAGGGTAATCTCCTTATAATTTTTTGATACTAATTCTTTAATTTCAGTTAAAATACTTTTAGGATCACGGCTTCGCTCTCTTCCTCTGGTAAAAGGCACAACACAAAATGTACACATATTATCACAACCCCTAGTAATAGATACAAAAGCAGAGACTCCGTTTGAGTTTAATCTTACTGGAGAAACATCTCCATAAGTTTCATCTTTAGATAATAGAACGTTTACAGCTTCTTTTTCATTTGCAACTTCTTTTAATAGATTTGGAATATCTTTGTATGCATCTGGTCCTACAACTAGATCAACAATTTTTTCTTCTTCCAAGAATTTATGTTTAAGGCGTTCGGCCATACACCCCAAAACTCCAACAGTCATACTAGAATGTTCCTTTTTTTTGGAGTTAAAGTATTCAAGACGTTTACGTACAGTTTGCTCTGCTTTGTCTCTTATTGAACATGTATTGACAAGGACTAATGAGGCCTGGTCTAATTTATCGGTAATAGTAAAGCCATCTTTGATAAGTATAGAGGCCACAACCTCACTATCAGAAAAATTCATTTGACAACCATAACTTTCTATATAGGCTTTTTTAGAAGCTTTATTTATATTAGAAGAGCTTTGACTTGGTGTGCCATTATGTTCTAAAGGATCTTTTTTCAAATATTGTAATTCTTTTATGGGCATAAATATTTAAATAGACATTTGACAATTAACTATTGGTAAAATTACAAAAAACAAAAAGATATTGTCATTTTGTCAGTCTTAAATCACATAGAAGATTTTTTAACTTTTAAATAACACAGAAGTATTAAATTTCATTAAGTAGTTTTTGATAAATTTTTGTTTGATTTAGATTATCACTGTAACTTAATAACAAGTTCAATATGACTAGGTAATTTAATTTATTAGCGCGATGCCAGTTTTTTTGATAGCACCCAAACCACCTTTGACATCAATAAAATTATGAATTCCTCTACTTTTTAAAATTGAAGCAGCAATCATACTTCGGTACCCACCGGCGCAGTGGATATAAAAAGGAGAAACTTTCGGTAATAAATTCATGTTTTGATTGATAGCATCAAGAGGAATATTTTGGGAAAAAGGGATATGCTCAGAAGTGTATTCTGCTTGTTTTCTAAGATCAAAAACATTTAGCCCTACATTTTTATCTAATTCAAAAAATTTTTTAGCACCAATGCAATTTATTGAATCTGTAACTTTTTTATCTTTTTTCCATGCTTTTAACCCACCTTTTAAGTATCCTAGTGTATTGTCAAATCCAACGCGAGCAAGTCTTGTCACGGTTTCTTCTTCTCTGCCCTTTGGAGTAATCAAAAGTATGGGTAGCGTAATATCACCAATCATTGTGCCTGCCCAAGGAGCAAATCCCCCGTCGAGACCTATAAAAATAGATTGAGGAATATGTTCTTTTGCAAAATCGTCTTGATGTCTGACATCTAGAATTATTGCTCTATTTTGATTCGCAAGTTTTTCAAATGAATCCGGATCCAATGCGGTGGTTCCGGTTTTAAGTACTTTATCAATGTCTTTATATCCATCTTTATTCATTTTGACATTCAAAGGAAAATATTGTGGTGGAGGAAGGAGTCCATCGGTAACTTCACGTATAAACTCTTTTTTTGTCATATCAGCACGAAGAGCATAATTTGTTTTTTTTTGTTCTCCTAAAGTTCCTACAGTTTCCTTGCTAAGGTTTTTACCACATGCAGATCCTGATCCGTGAGCAGGATAAACAAGGACGTCATCTGCAAGAGGCATAATTTTAGTTCTTAAGCTTTCAAAAAGAATTCCTGCAAGATCATCTTGAGTAATGTTTCCAGATTTCTGAGCCAAGTCAGGGCGACCTACGTCTCCTAAAAATAAAGTATCACCACTGAAAATCGCAACATCTTTATTGGAAGAATCACGAAGTAAATAAGTAGTACTCTCCATAGTGTGGCCAGGCGTATGAAGTACTGTTAGGGTAATATCACCAATTTTAAATTCTTGTTGATCTTTTGCAATCAAGGCATCAAAACCCGTTTCTGCTTTTGGACCATAGACTATAGTTGCACCAGTTTCTTTTGCTAAGCTAATATGACCACTAACAAAGTCTGCATGAAAATGAGTTTCAAAAACATATTTAATTTGGGAATTATTCTTTGTTGCTTTGTCAATGTAAGGTGCAGTTTCACGCAAAGGATCTATAATTGCAGCCTCACCTTGACTTTCTATGTAATATGAACCCTGGGAAAGGCATCCAGTATAAATTTGTTCAATGATCATATTTTAAATTTATTTTTATCAATTAGTCTGTCTACTTAATTTTTTTTGAATGGTAGATTTTTTGCAAACTTTATCAAAACTATCTGTGGCATCGCCTGATGTTATAAATAGATTTCCTTTTTTTACAACATTAATTAATTTACTTTTTATTACGGAATCACGTGTTGGTCCAGTAGCACCAACCAACATTACTCGTATTCCTTTTTCTTGAATCTTCTCAATTATATCGATAAGCTGTTCTATTGCAGTGCTGTCTATATAATTCATAGATCTAGCATTAATTATAAATCCTTTAACCTTTTTGGGATTTTTATTTAAAGAATCAAAGACAAGTTTTTTAAAAAAATGAATATTTCCAAAAAACAGTTGTGCATCAAATCTTAGGATAATTAGATCATCACGCAAAACAACCTCATCTGGAAAACGCTTAATATTTTTAAAATAATTTGTAGATCCTATTCGACCTAAAAAAGCATAGTGAGGTTTTGAAGTGCGATAGATTAATAAAAGAAAAGAGAAAATAATTCCAAATAGAATTCCTTCAGTAATTCCAATAAAAAGAGTGGCTATGAATGTAAATAAAAGAACTAAAAATTCATCTTTTCGAATCTTATACAAACGAATAGCATATTTATAATTAATAAGTTTTATGACAGCTACAATTATTATGGCTCCTAATACAGATTTGGGTAAGTAATAAAACCAATCAGTAAAAAAAGTCAATATGATTGCAACTATTAATGCACTTATCAAAGCAGCAACTCCAGTTTTTGCTCCTGCTTCGTTATTTACAGCAGTTCTTGAAAAGCCCCCAGTGGTAGGATAAGATTGAAAAAAAGAGCCAATCATATTTGACGCACCTAAAGCTAGAAGCTCCTGATTAGGATTAATTTCATAGGTTTTGTGTTTTTCTTGAATTGATTTTGAAATAGAGATAGCTTCCATAAAGGCAACTAATGCAATTGTAAGGGAAATAGGTATTAACTCTTTTATTATTTCCCACTTTAGAGGTGGAAAAGAAAAATTTGGAAGTCCATCGGGTATATTTCCAACAATAGCAACCGAGGGTTGAATCTGATGTGTGAAAGTAACCCAACAAATCCCAATAACAACAACGACAAGAGCTGAAGGAATTTTAGAACTCCAACCTTTAATTAAAATTAAAAGGATTATACTAACAATCCCAATTATAAGTGAATGAAGATTTATTGGGGTTTCTGACTGCATTAATGCTGAAGTGAAAATATGAATTTTATTACTTTGTGAAATTGAAATCCCTAAAATATGCTTTAATTGATTAATGCATATTATTATTGCTGCTGCAGAGGTAAACCCACTTATTACTGGCTTTGATAAAAAGTTGACTATAAAACCCATCTTCAATAAACCCAAAAGAAACTGGATAGCTCCTATTATTAGAGCCAATAATATAGCCATTTGAATATATTGATTTGAATCTACGATGCTGAGTGCTCCAAGCCCCGCAGCTACAAGAAGGGAATCCATTGCAACAGGCCCAACAGCAAGCTGTCTTGAGGTACCTAAAAACGCATATATTATTTGGGGAGTAAGTGCCGCATACAAACCATATATTGGGGGTAAACCTGCGATTAAGGCATATGCCATCCCTTGCGGAATTAACAAAACAGCAACAGTGACACCAGCAATGAAATCATCTTTCAGATATTCAGATTTATAATCTGGCAACCAATTTAATATGGGAATAAAAGTTTTCAATTAAACTGCATATTAACAAAAATAAGGCACTTTTATATAACAGATGTAACTTTTGTCACAACTTATATCAATTAAGAACTTTGATAAAGAAAAAGATAAAAACTTAATATTTTTTTAATAATAAAATGACAGACTTAATATATTTAGCTAATAGTCATAAAGAAAATTTAAAAGAACAGAACTTT
>MDSW01032674.1_pt1 | contig 26071 bp, 24 predicted proteins | sample 811171 | NCBI WGS metagenome assembly MDSW01 (sample SAMN05326641, study PRJNA326480) | marine metagenome | isolation source: seawater | place: Atlantic Ocean: North West | collected 2012 | reverse complement strand
ATTTGGGATGAATGCATTGAAAGCATCCAATTGTGGGACCTAAGTTCAATTAATATTTAATTTTGTACTTAACTTAAAATGGTTTGAGGCATCCAGCCACCGAATTCTCTAGTATTGATTCAGCATGTCACCCCAAAGTATCATTAATTTAATATCCACAGGAGCTTCGATTGGAACAATCACAAAACCTGCGAACAACCTTATATGAGGATCATACAGAATTAAAGGCACGCATGGGAGAATTTGGTGGCTGGGACATGCCCATCCAATATTCCGGAATATTATCCGAGGTTGATGCCGTCCGCAAGCATTGTGGGATTTTTGACGTATCGCATATGGGGAGAGTATATGTGTCTGGACCTGATTCTCACATGTTTATGAATATGCTTGTAACCAGCCCAGTCCTAAATATGGACATACTCCAAGCACGATACGGCTTGATTTGCAATGGGAACGGAGGGGTGATTGATGACACGATCTATTACAAAACAGGCAAAAACGACTACCTAATCATTCCAAATGCAGGAAACCGAATTCCGGTCATTACCTGGATGAGGGCGACCAATGCAAAATTCTTCAATAATTCTGTAACAATTACTGACAAAACTGAGGAAACCACAATGTTAGCCATCCAGGGCCCATTATCAGAATCTGTATTGTCCCCATTAATTGATCTAAAATCCCACACTACTTTATCCGAATTGAAGTTTTTCAGGGCAGCAAACGGAGATATTTCTGGCAAGCCAGTATTCCTCGGAAGAACCGGTTATACAGGAGAAGACGGGTTTGAACTCATCATCGACAATTCTCAAGCTCAGACATTATGGGATTCCTTGATGTCAAATAACGTTGTCCCTTGTGGATTAGGCGCCCGTGATGTCCTTAGGCTAGAAGCTGCTCTACCTCTTTATGGACATGAACTAGACATCGATACTAGTCCGGTGGAAGCAGGTCTCAACAGATTTATCAAAAAGAAAACGTCTTTCATCGGCTCTGAAACAATTCACCAGCAATTGAAAGATGGCACAGATAAAATCTTAATTGGTGTCTCTTGTATGGGCAAAAGCGCCCCCAGGCAAGGCTACCCTATCCTACAAAATGGGCAAACCATCGGTACGATCACTTCTGGAAGTTATTCTCCAAGCTTAAATATTAGTATAGCGCTGGGATATGTTTCCACTGTACAATATATAGAAGGAACTAATTTAGAGTTAGATATCAGGGGGAAAATAATCCCTGCTAACCTAGTGAACACTCCATTCTACAAGCGAGGTAACTAAATTGAATCCAGCTGACAGATACTACACTAAAGAACACGAATGGATCAAAGTAGAAGAGCCTGGCATCGGCATTATTGGCATCACTGATCATGCACAATGCGAACTTGGGGATGTTGTCTACGTAGAACTTCCAGACAATGGGACAACAATAACATCCATGGAAAAGATGGGGGAAATTGAATCCGTTAAAGCAGTGTCTGACCTGTTCTCTCCAGTAACCGCTGAAGTATTAGAACAAAACGAAGAGATACTAACCTCCCCAGAAAAAGTCAATGAAGATCCTTTTGGATCCGGATGGCTTGTAAAAGTGAAGCTAACAAATGAATCAGAGCTTGAAAACCTAATGAATTCAGATGCTTACACATCCTTAACATCTTAAAACTCACCATACGCTAGGAGAAATACTAAGTTGGACAACGCCGTTCCATTCCAGTCTCACTACATACCCAACACCTTGGAAGAGCAGCATTTTATGTTAAATAAACTAAATGCTCCAGACATAGATTCTTTGTTTTCAGATATTCCAGAAAAATACCGAAATCCCTCCCTAAACCTGCCAAGTCCATTATCCGAGATGCAAATTATGCAGGAATTAGGATCTCTAGCGGCTCAAAACAGAACATTATCGAGTGGTCCTTCATTTTTAGGGGCAGGATCCTATCATCACTTTATTCCCGCGGCAATAAAGCCCCTCATAACCCGAGGTGAATTTTTAACCGCATACACCCCGTATCAACCCGAAGTTAGTCAAGGAACCCTGCAAGTCATTTACGAATTTCAAACTCTCATCAGCAATTTATACGGAATGGAAGTGGCAAACGCCGGAATGTATGATGGTGCCACTAGCTTAGCTGAAGGTGTCCTAATGGCTTGCCGCGTAACCAAACGGGACCACGCTAGCATATCCTCCACAGTATCCCCTGCGTATATTCAGGTCATTGAAACTTATTGCCAGGCCCAAGGGATTACAATCTCTACATTCAATCCAGACAATCCTGAAATATCCGAGGAATCTGCCTGTGCAGTAGTCCAATACCCGAATTTCTATGGGGGAATAGAACGATTACAAGATATAAGCGATATAGCCCACGACGCTGGAGCACTATTAGTAATGTCTGCCGACCCTTTAGCACTTGGAATGTTTAAATCCCCAGGCGATTATGGAGCTGATATAGCCACAGGAGAAGGTCAGCCTTTAGGAATTCCTCCTAGCTTTGGAGGACCTTACCTAGGACTGTTCACCTGCAAAAAACAATATATAAGACAAATGCCTAGCAGATTAGTTGGCAAGACCAGCGACAAAGAAGGGAAAGACGGATACGTCCTCACTTTACAAACTCGGGAACAGCACATCCGTCGAGAAAGAGCAACCAGCAATATTTGTACCAACGAAGCTCTTTATGCCCTAGCATCAACTATATACCTAGCGCTACTTGGCAAAACGGGAATTCAAAAAATATCTAATCTTTGTTATCAAAAAGCTCACTATGCCGCTTCAGAAATAGCAATGCTTCCCGGTTTCCAGGTTCAGAATCAAAATGAGTTCTTTAAAGAATTTGTTATCTCTTGTCCAATCAAACCAGAAGCAATCAACAAAAAACTCATTGCTCAAAATATTCTAGGCGGACTAGACATAAGCCATCTTCAACAAAATAGCATGTTACTGTGCGTCACAGAAATGAACACAAAAAATGATATTGATGCACTTGTAATGGCATTAAAGGATTTATAAATGCAACAAGGCGGAAACCGTAACACTTCAAAATTACTGATGGAAAGAAGTATCAGTACCCGAGTCGGAGCTATTGTTCCTGACTCTGATGTGCCTATTCAACCGTCCCCTAAAGACGACCTATTACGAACGAACTTAGAGCTACCCGAAGTTTCTGAACCTGAAGTTGTCCAATATTTTACCGGATTGAGTCATAAAAATTTTTCTATAGATACTCATTTCTACCCTTTAGGTAGCTGCACCATGAAATACAACCCAAAAATCAATGATGAAATCGCATTTTTGCCTGGATTTGCTGATATACACCCACTCCAAGATGAAACCATATCCCAAGGCGCATTGAATTTAATGCATGAACTCCAAAGCTACTTACAGGAAATAACAGGCATGGATTGCGTGGGATTGTCTACTCTTGCTGGTGCACACGGAGAATTCGCAGGAATGCTAATGATAAGAGCATTTCACCAAAACAATAAAGATCTAAACAGAACGAAAGTAGCCATACCAGACAGTGCACACGGGACCAACCCCGCCTCTGCTGCTATGTCTGGCTTTGATGTTATATCGATTCCTTCTGATGATGAAGGCAATATAGATATAGACTTCTTGAAAACAATCGCAGGGCCTGACTTAGCAGGAGCTATGATTACCTTACCCAGCACTCTAGGGATTTTTGATACTAATATCGCGGAAGTATGTTCAATTGTTCACGAAGCAGGCGGTTTAGTTTACGGAGATGGAGCAAACATGAATGCCCTTCTCGGCAGAGCAAAACTTGGTCACCTAGGATTTGATGTTATCCACTTAAACCTGCACAAAACTTTTAGCACGCCTCACGGTGGAGGGGGACCCGGGGCTGGGCCCGTCTGCGCTAAATCCATTTTGTACGATTTTTTACCCGCTCCAGTCGTTAAACAAGTTTCTGCTGGGTTTGAACTTGTTACACCTAAATCTTCGATAGGAAGAATCAGCGGATTCCAAGGTAATTTTGCGGTATTAGTCCGCGCATACACTTACATAAAAACATTAGGCGCTGCAGGAATTAAATCTATAAGTGGCAATGCGGTATTAAACGCCAATTACATAATGGAATCCCTTAAAGATATTTACGATATCCCTTATAAACGTACGTGCATGCACGAAGTAGTATTTTCAGCTTCATCCAAAAAAGATCAAGACGTTAACGGCCTAGCAATTGCCAAACGCCTACTCGATTATGGGTTCCATGCGCCCACCATGTACTTCCCTTTAATTGTGGAAGAAGCATTAATGGTTGAGCCCACAGAGTCAGAAACTTTAGAGACCTTAGATGCCTTTATAGATGCCATGAAAGCCATAAATGAAGAAATCTCAAAGCAACCCGAACTCGTAAGAGAGGCACCACACACCACTCCTGTGTCCAAGTTAGACGAAGCTAAAGCCGCGAGAGAGCCGCAATTAAAATGGGAACCCTCGTCATAAGTGCAAAATAACCCTTGCTGAACAATGATCAACAAAAACACTAAACCAGATCTCTTTTTTTAAGTTTGTAGAGAGTAATTAATTATTTTTCCAAAACTTCTTTAATCGCTTCTTCGGTAGACCGGACCTGTACTCCTGCTCGTTCTTCCTGTAGTAGCATAGCAACTCTAGAGTCTCTTCCTTCCCAGCCTCGATTCATAGCCTCAGTCATTTCAGCCAAAGCTAAATTGGCAAGTTTCATCGGGACATCAAATTCTCTCCCAACAGCAACAGCCAAATCTACATCTTTCCGGGCTAACTTCAAGGCAAAATCAGGAGGATCAAATTTCCCAGGCAAAAGATGTTCAGCTAAGCCCTCAAAAGTTCCTCTTCTTCCTTGTGCTCCTTTACGAACAGCCTCCCACAGAGCCAACGGTTCAACACCAGCTTTAACTCCCATGGTAAAGGTTTCCGCTAATGCACATTGAATTATATATCCAGAACAATTGTGTACCAATTTAGCTACAGAACCTGCTCCAACAGGACCAACATAAAATATCTGGTCTCCTATTGCATCTAATACATGTTTGTTTTTTTCAAACACCTCTTTATCCCCACCAACCCAAACAGCCAAACGCCCGCTATGAGCCCCTCTCGGGCCTCCGCTGACCGGTGCATCCAATAAATGCACTCCTTTCTTACTGAATTCCTCTGCCGTCTGCCTCACCATCGAAGGCGAGTTCGTGCTCAAGTCAAAATACACTTTCCCTGCACTCAATCCCTGTAATAACCCTTGCTCGCCCAAGCAAACGGCCTGCATTTCGAGAGGCCCCGGCAAAGAAGTTAAGACAACCTCTGATTGCTCAGCAACCTCCTTAGGAGACTCCGCCCACGCTGCGCCTGCTTCCAAATGCTCTATTACTGAATCTCTATTGATATCATGCACAGTCAGATGATGCCCTCCTTTAATCACATTCATTGCCATTCCGCTGCCCATTGTTCCAACCCCAACAAAACCTACGTTCATATCTGCCTCCTCATTCCTTTGTGATAAAATCTGTCTAATTATTCTTGAACCACTTTTACTATACAACAATTCTATAATCGCAGGGGTTTTATAATGAATTCAGAAAATTTATGGCATTACGACAGCATACAAATCGGACAATCAGGACCGGAAGTTAACGTGCCAATTACAAACGACAATATCGCAGAATATGCCGATATTTGCCAAAATTATGATCCGCAATACTCTATATCTTTATCAAACAAATCATTAACTGCCATGCCCTCCATGGCGCTTAGTTACGCACCTTTACTCCGTTGGGAAATAGCAAAAAATAATGGATTTGTTGCATATGAAGACTCTCAAACCATGAGAAAACAAACACCTTTTGCCAAATGCCAAGTTGATTGGCGGCATCCTGTAAAAGCAGGAGATAATATACGAAGTACTCGCAAAGTATTTGAAAAATACGAACGCAGAGGAAGTAAATTTGTCACCTTTGAAGTAGCATCTTATAACCAAAACAACGTAAACGTAGCGACCTATTACTACACATGCATCTTTGAATATGCAAAAGGACAACGAACCCAAAGGGAAGAAACTGCCTCCCCTCCATTTGAAAAACCTTTTCCAGAAGTCACGAAAAGCACATCAAAATTAGATCTAGCCACAGTGGAAATTGGATCAGCTCTACTACCATTATCTATATCTGAATCTGAAGAAATTATCCTAAGACATAATGATTTCAGATTAGCTGGCGGGAAGAGAGACAGCAATATCCATGTTGATGAGGAATTCGCAAAAAACAACATTTTTGGTACCGCTGTCAATTCGGGCCCTGCAACGTTATCTTACAACGCCCAAATGCTAGAAAGAAACTTCGATATATCAAATATATATAACAACGGCTCTTTATTGATGAGAGCAATTACTCCGGTTAACGCTGGTGACCGCATCACGATTTCAGGCACCATGAAAGACTTGAAAAAAAATAATGAAGCCACAATATATACAGGAAGAATGACCGGCGAAAACCATTTAGGGGACCTTGTTTGTCTTTCTGACTTCACCGTACAGATATAACAGAACAGTAACTTCCTCGCACTATACATACTCGGTTCATATGCGGCTTTGTCAAGCAATAAAATCTATTGTTTTAGACCAAAATTGTCCTTGACTAGCAAATCGTTTACGCCTGTTTAATGACACTAAATTAAAATAATAGGCACAATTTTGGTCAATACTCATTCAACAACAACTATTAACCCAGAAGAACTTTGGATGGCAGTCCTAGGGGAACTTCAACTGCATCTTCCAGAACATTCTTATAACACTTGGCTAAAAGGCACATCCATAGCATCGATAAAAGACAAAAACGTTAATATATCCGTAACATCATCATTTGCTCTAGATTGGCTTGAACGTAGATGTTATCGAAGCATTGAAAAAACTTTAGAGAAAATAACAGGGATTAAATACATTATTAACTTTGTAATCAAATCACCCAACTCGACTAACTCTTCGAACACCTCCAAGCACCTGCCGACAGATAACACAAATACTAAAACCAGCTTTAATCCGTTATTCACCTTCAAAAATTTTATTGAAGGTGACAACAATTCCTTAGCTCTCAACGCCTCTCTGTCCGTAGCCTCCAACAGAGATAACCCCTACAATCCCTTATTCCTATATTCTGACGTAGGATTAGGAAAAACCCATCTGCTTCATGCGATCGGGCACACGCTACAAACAGAGGGTTCTAAAATAATTTACACAACTGGTGAAAAATTCACCAACGAATTTATTTATTCAATTCGAACTAGATCAACCGAACAATTCAAATCTACTTATTCATCCGTTGATCTTTTATTAATTGACGATATCCAGTTTATAAGCGGCAAGGAACAAACACAGGAAGGTTTTTTCCATATATTTAACGATCTCCAACACAAAGGTACTAAAATTGTTATTACTTCAGACCAGGCTCCTGAAAAACTTAATAATTTCCAACAACGTCTTTCTTCTAGATTCGAATCCGGACTAATAGCTGATATTCAAAAACCTTCTCTTGAAACCAGAATTGCGATCATACAGCATAAGCTCAATAGACTTGAACTAAAACTAGAAACCTCAATCATAGAAATGATTGCTAAACACACTCCTAAAAACATAAGACAAATAGAAGGCATTCTCAATAAGCTCTTCGCCCACACTACCCTAATGAACATTCCATTAAATTATCAAAATACTTTATCTATTATTCAAAGTTGCACAAAACAACAACGCTCTTCCTCATTAACAAAAGAAAATATTCTCAACGCTGTTGCACAACATTACCAAGTAACACCTGAAGAAATCCTTAGCAAACAAAGAAATGCCCCTGTAGCAACAGCACGCCAAGTTAGCATGTACCTACTAAAACAAGAACTAAACCTAACCATTGCAGAAATAGGAAGATTTATCAGCGGAAGAAACCACTCAACAGTAATTCACGGAATCAACAAAATCACTGAAGACATCCCCTCAGCAATCAAAGATATCCAAAATTCCCTCTATTAAAACACTTCACTAATATATGAAAATCTCCCCTCATACATCTTCGTTTTATAGCAGCACTCAAACAACCAATAACACTGTGGATAATTCAACCTATCAGGTTGATAACCTATGCATAAAATTCAGAAATAGAATTCTATTCACATACAACTAAAACCATTCCCCTCAGCAATCAAAGATATCCACGATATTTCTAAATTATAAACACCCGTTATATACTATTATCAAACTAAAAATCCTTAGTTATCCACAATACCAACATTATTATTATTATTAGTATAGAGAATCATATGATTGATACAGTTAGAATGAATTTATTTGCAGGCAAAGGCGGAAATGGTTGCGTCAGTTTTTTGCATGAAAAATTTAATCCTAAAGGGGGCCCAAATGGTGGGGATGGTGGACATGGCGGCGATATAATTATTGAGTCGGATAATTCACTTAATACTTTACTTCATCTGAAATTCAATAGCACTATTTATGGTATTAATGGGCAGCATGGTAAAGGAAAAGAACAAAGAGGATCAAATGCTAAGGACACTACTATATATGCTCCTTTAGGGACTGTTATATGGAAAATGAATTCTGATGGTGTTAAAACATTTGTAGCTGATTTAGATCAAGACAAGAAAGTTTTAGTAGCTAAAGGTGGATTAGGTGGATGGGGTAATCAAAGATTTGTTTCATCTACAAACCAAGAACCACTACTAGCGCAAACTGGCGAAAAGGGTGAAGAAACGGTTTTATTCTTGGAGTTAAAGCTTTTAGCAGATGTCGGGTTACTTGCAAAGCCTAATGCAGGAAAGTCTACTTTTATTTCACGAAGCACTAAAGCAAAACCTAAAATAGCCGACTATCAATTTACAACATTAGAACCTGTTCTTGGGGTAGTAGAATATGGCAATAATAGCTTTGTTATGATGGAAATTCCTGGATTAATAGAAGGAGCCAACGAAGGAGTCGGTTTAGGGTTTCAATTTTTAAGGCATGCCGAACGAGCTAGATTTTATGTACATTTAATAGATGGACTATCAGAAAATCATCTTAAAGATTGGGAAATGATTAATAACGAAATTAAACAATTTGATGAATCTATGGCTAAAAAGCCACAAATTCTAGCTGTTACTAAAATGGATGTAACTGAAGTCAATGAATATAAAGATATGATATTTGAAGTCTTAAAAGAAAGAATAGAAGAGCATAATGATGACCTTGTTGTAGATGAAACAGTAAGAGAAATAATGAATAAGATACATTTTATTTCTTCTGTTTCTGGTGAAGGATTGAATAGTTTAATAGGTGATTGTAATCGATTATTAGAACTGATGCCTAAAGAGACAGAACAATATGAATTTGATGAAAATTATTTCCCTCCTGTAGAAACAGTCCCGGTCATCACAGAGTTGGAAGATGGTGTCTTTGTTGTTAACTCTAAGAGATTAGAGAGACTTACATCGATGTCTGATATGGAAGATCATCGTGTTGCAATTCAGATATGGTCAGAAATGATAAAAATGGGAATCTCGAAACATTTGGAAGAATCGGGTATTCAACCAGGGGATGTGATTAAAATTGGAAATGCGGAAATGGAGTGGATTTAATTGCGGTTAGGGATATTCGGAGGAACGTTTGATCCGGTGCATGAAGGCCACATTTCTGTAGCTCAAGCTGTATGTGAAAGGTTATTACTGGATTTGGTTTTGTTTGTTCCTGCGAAAAACCCACAGTTAAGGGAAGGGAAGCTTCCTCAAGCTACTCCAGATCAAAGATCAAAAATGCTAGGTTTTGCTATTAAATCGCACTCTAAATTCCAGATCTCTTCTATTGAATTGAATCGAACTGGACCTTCCTACATGTTTGATACCTTAAAAGAAATTAGAAAAATATATAAAAGTGATGCTAAGGATACATACTTAATTATAGGTTCTGATGTGCTCCAGAGATTTGAAGAATGGTATAAATATAAAAAAATCATGAATGAATGTACATTAGTAATATATGGGCGGCCAGGAAACAATGGGGCAACTACTACATTACCGGATTTTCTTGTTCCATATCAGAATAGGATACAGAGGATTGTAGGCGAAGAATATGAAGTTAGTGCTACGCGTATTAGGGAATTGTTACTGAATGGGGAGAGTAATATTGAGGGTTTGCTTCCCGAGGTAGAAAATTTTATTAAAGATGAAAATATATATATTGAGAGTGAAGGATGAATTCTAAAATAAGTAGATTATTAGAGATCGCTTACGAAAATGGTGCTTTAAAAACAGGCAAGTTTGTGTTGTCTTCTGGGAAAGAAAGTCATTATTATTTTGACGGTAGATTATTAAGTTTAGATCCAGAGGGTATAAATTTAATAGCAGATGTGATGTTGGATGTAATGAAAGAAAGACATCTAGACGGGATTGGAGGTCCTACATTGGCTGCTGATCCAATTGTGGCGGCGGTGTGTGCTAAAAGTTTTGATGGAAGTTCTGGATTACCTGGATTTATTGTGCGGAAAGAGGCTAAGCAACATGGAATGAATCAATTGATAGAGGGCTCATTGGATGAAGGAAATCGCGTGGTAATCGTTGATGATACCTGCACTACAGGGGGATCATTGTTTCATGCGATTGAAGCTGCTGAAAGCCAAGGAGCTATAGTAGATTTGGTAATGGTCGTTTTAGATAGAAATGAAGGCGGGTCTCAAGAGGTTAGGAACAGAGGATACAATTTTGAATCGTTGGTGTATGTTAATGACAAAGGCGAATTTATTAGTGATATTTAAAAGTTATTTTTCTTCCCCGAAAAATAATGGATTCTCGAGGACTAAAATTTTGCCACCATCGTTTGTTAGTAAGGTGGTTCCTGCTTTAGAGTAGTTTTTATGAATATAAGCCATTCCAAATGGAGCAAAACTATTTTCGTTATGTTGAGCAGATGTAATGATGCCAGCAGATTTGCCGTCAAAGAATAATTGTTTGTTTGAATGGTTATTACCTTCGGTGTTTATTTCTATGAATGACAGATGTTTTTGCACTTTGTCATAGGAATCTAATCTGGCGATAACTTCTTGTCCTATATAACAACCTTTATGGAAATCGATAGCTCCAATGAGCCCTGCTTCTAGAGGGTTGTGTTGTTCTGAAAGTTCGCTGCCGTGTAGAGGAATCTTTTGCCCAATTCGGAAATGTTCATATTGGGCGGGATCCCAGAAAGTAAGATAATTAGATAAATGGTTGTACGCTGAGAGCTGGTTTGTTTGTTCAGTTATTAACAGATATGAGCGGATATCCCCTAATTGGTAGGGTATTAGGAGGGAATCGGGAATCGGCGTGTTTACTTCTATAATTTGAGAGGTATTAGGCGCGCTATTGGATGTTTCAAATATGGAGGAAAGTTCATCTTTAAGAATATGGAATACACTATAGTGAGAAGTATTATTGGCATATTCTATGTCTTCCATTATCGTGTATTTATCCAACCAGTCCATGATTAATTGGTCTTGCCCTGGACTAGTTATTAGAAGGTAATAAGACTCCATGTTAACGACATATATGATATCGATAATACGGCCTTTATCGTTTGTTAATATGGTGTGAGACGCGTTGTATGGTTCAATATTTAGCACATTATTGGTTGACAATCTATTGAGCAAATCTAGGGTATCGTTGCCAGTTACCTTTAAAATACCAATGTCATTAGCTTCTCGAAACGCCGATAGTGTGGTTTTATCGGAAGATGTCACGGAATTAGACTCCGAATGAAGTTCCACAGCCGCAGGCTTTAGCTGCATTAGGGTTTTCAAAGGTGAAACCTTTGCCATTTAGCCCATCGGAGAAGTCTAGTGTGGTCCCAACAAGGTAAATGTAGCTTTTTTTATCCACCATTACTTTGACCCCGTGTTGCATTACTACTTTGTCTGTTTCTGTAGATTCAGCAGTAATCTGTAAGTCGTATGTAAGTCCAGAGCATCCTCCGCCTTTTACAGCGACTCTGAGACCTACTTCAGAATCTTTGTCGTCTTTACTGGCAAAGTATTTAATTTTTTCAGCTGCTTTCTCGGTAATTTTAACTGTAATGTCTTCACCATCTTTGGTTATAGGCATGATTGCAACCTCTATTAATCTTTAGTTAATTTTAATTTTAATCGTCTTGGCGCGTCAAGTAATGAGAATGTTACCATTTTTCTACAACGGGTAACACATGTTTCCCAAAAAGTTCTATGTTTTTCATGGTGGCTTCATGTGACATGCGAGATTCTTGTCCGTAAAAAATCAGATTACCCATTCCTAATTTGGTATGCAAATATTCTAGCTGTTCCAAGACTGAATCAGGGGTTCCAGAGACTATATGGTGATTCGCTTTCAATTCTTCGAATGTTTGTTGGTTTAATGGCTTAGGACCGGTTCTTCGGGCGGCTAATGCAGAAGCGTTAGTGGATCTGTACCCTACGGGATTCATATATTCGCGCGGTCCACGCAAAGTCGCACCCATTCTCCACATGAAATGTTTTGCTTGTTCATCTGCTTCTTCTTCAGTTTCTCCAACGTAACAGCAGAGTAAGTAGCCAAAGTTATCAGGGGAGGCTGTTTGTCCAGCTTTGTCAGCTGCTTCTCGGTAATATCCAAAAAGTTCATGTGTTACATCTACATCTGTTAAAAAAGCGCAGTATGTGTATCCGTGTTCTCCTGCCCAGTAGGCGGTTTCAGGACTAGCAGAGCCAGGCACCCATATTGGAGGGTGTGGCTTTTGTACGGGTACCATCCAGGGATTGACGACTCTGAAGTTGTAATGGTCGCTTTCCCAGCGGAAAGGCCCAGGAGTTGTCCATGTTTTAATTACCAAATCGTGGCATTCTTCAAATCTAGCTCTGTTATTTACAGGGTTTCCGTTGGTTGCTATAGTTTCGACTCCGGTTCCCCGTACCATCCCTGCAATCAATCTTCCTCCAGATATTACGTCTATCATTGCTAATTCTTCTGCCAGCCTTATGGGGTTATCATGAATAGGAAGAATATTTCCTAGAATTAATATTTTTGCTTGTTCAGTTATTCTTGCGAGGACTGCTGCTGATAAATTAGTAGCAGCGTTCATGCATGAAGGTGTGTTGTGGTGTTCATTTAACATTATCCCATAAAAGCCTAGTTGGTCAGCATAAACACATTCATCATAGTAACGCTTGAAAAGGTCATTAGCTTTGTTGGGGTCAAAATAGCTATTCGGGAAAGTAAGTCTCAGAGAAGGATATTTATCTCCTTCTGAGTCAGGGTATTCATGATAGGGGAATTCGCTAAAATAGAAAGTTTTCACTTAGAGCCTCCAAAATTATTCTTCGAGAGTGGTGATATCGCCGGGGTCTAATCCCAATTCTTGTGCTTTCAAGAGACGGCGCATTATTTTGCCGGATCTGGTTTTAGGTAAAACAGATAGGAAATCGATATCTGATGGGACAGCTATAGGGCTTAAAACATTTCGAACATGGGTTTTTAGCTCTGATTCAATTTTTGTGCTTTCTTCGATTCCTAACATAAGTGTGACATATGCTTTGATTGATTCTCCTTTGAGCTCGTCGGGTAATCCAATTACTGCGGCTTCAGCAACATATTCATGTGACACTAAAGCGCTTTCTACTTCAGCCGATCCGATTCTATGGCCTGCTACGTTTAAAACATCATCGGCTCTTCCTACGACCATGAAATAGCCGTCTTCGTCTTTTAAGGCCACATCACCAGTGAGATATACCCCGGGTATGGTGTTCCAGCTATCTGCATATCGTTCAGGATCGCCAAATACGGTTCTATAAAAATGGGGGAAAGGTTTTCTTATGATTAGGAGACCTCCTTTATTTGGCTCTTCTACGCTAACTCCTTCGCTATCAACAATATCGAGTTCTGCGCCAGGTAAAGGTTTTCCTACTCGGCCAGGTTTAACATCCATGATAGGTAGAGTTCCTAGGCATGGACCGCCGGTTTCAGTTTGCCACCAATTATCTACTATATGACCCCAAGTACCGTTTCCACAAAGAGTTTTATATGCCCATTTTAGTGCTTCGGGGTTTAATGGTTCTCCTGCGCATGTGAGATACCGCAAAGATGTTAAATCATATTGTTCTGCGGCCTCTTCTCCGTATCTCATGAGCATACGTAATACTGTAGGGGCGGTGAACATGACATTCACATTGTATTTTTCAATAATCTGATAGAAGGTGTCGGGTTCAGGGTAATCTATAGTACCTTCTCGGAAAATTGTTGTGGAGCCTGCAACTAATGGTGCATAAACAATATAGCTATGGCCAACGACCCACCCGATGTCTGAGGTACACCAAAATGTATCATTTGTTTTGATATCCCAAAAGGTTTTGAAGTGGTAATAAGTACCTACCATATATCCACCATGCACGTGTAGGACGCCTTTGGGTTTCCCTGTCGTTCCGCTTGTATAAAGTATGTACAAGGGATCCTCTGAGTCCATTATTTCTGCTGGACAATCAGAGGAGCTTTTTTTAATCAATTCATCAAAGTCAACCTGACCGTTTATAAGTGGGGTTTGTTCTCCTAAGCGCCTCCAAACGATAGTATGCTCTAAAGTGTTGCAGCGGATTTGTGCTTGATCTGCTATGGTTTTTAAATCCACGTGACTGCCCCTGCGAATGCCGATGTCTCCGGTAATTAACACTTTGGCTTGTAAGTCATCTATTCTATCGGCCAAGGCGGTAGTGCTAAAACCAGCAAAGACGACACTATGTACGGCCCCAATTCGAGCGCAAGCCAGCATAGAAATGATACCTTCTGGTGTTAGAGGCATGTATATGACTACGCGGTCGCCTTTTGCAATTCCCAAGGATTTGAGTCCATTAGCAAATTTACTGACAAGAGAGTGTAATCTTCCATAGGTAAAAGTTCGTTCGCTCCCATCTTCTGCTAACCAGATCAAAGCTACTTTGTTTTTATTCTCTTCTAAATGTCTGTCAAGAGCGTTATATGTGATATTGCATTTGCCGTCTAAAAACCATTTAAAAGTAGGAAAGGAATTTTCATAAGTTTTTGTCCATGGGGAGAACCAATGAAGCTCATTTGCTACGGACTCCCAAAAAGCTTCGGGATTGTCGATAGATTTTTGGTACTCTTGTTCATAATTTGTCAGATTTGCATTGAGTTTTAATTCTTGAGGTGGAGATATAATGTCGGATTCTTGGAGTAAGTGGTCTATTTGTCCCTTTTGTACCATGGAATCCTCCTTTTTTCAGTGAAGTTCTATATTGCTATTCTATATGTATCATTTTTCTTGGGCAAGTTGAAGGTTATAAGTTGACCTATGGATACCAAGGCCATAAAATCCAAGATGATAATGCATCTTGGAGTTGGAAATGGAAGAATATCCTGATAAAAACTTATTAGTTAACGTGGAGTGGCTAGCCTTAAATGTATCTGATCCGAATGTAGTGGTCATAGATTGTGACTCTGCGGATGCCTATGCCAGAGGTCATATTCCCGGGTCAGTTCACTTACCTACACACATGTATGTTAAAAGCGCAAAGGATAAATTGTTCGTGATGGATGAGAATGAATTTTCATCTATGTGTTCTGGCTTAGGGATTGATAACGACACCATGGTAGTCACCTATGATAATTCTCAGAGCTTGTATGCTACTCGATTGTGGTGGGTATTTGATTATTATGGCCATGATAAAGTGAGAGTTCTTAATGGAGGATGGCGACAATGGATTAAGCAGGCTAATGAGTGCAGTTTCAGTCGTCCAAACATTAGAGAAAATAAAATATTTACAACTGGGTCTAATTTAGACAGATATGCTGATAAAGATGCTTTGTTAGAGGCTTGCTCTTTAGATTCCACTTTGGTTTGGGATGTCCGCAGTGATGGCGAATTTGCAGGTACGGAAACCAGGAATAACGCTCGAAGCGGACATGTCCCTGGATCAGTACATTTAGAATGGTTTAACTTAATGGACAGAGAGACTCATTTATTTAAGTCTGAGCAAGACATAAGGGCAACTCTATCTGGAAATGGTATTGCGTTGGACAAAGCTATATACACTTATTGACAGGCAGGAGTGCGTGCGGCGCATGCAAACTTTGTTCTTAAATTGATCGGACAATCAGAGGCACGAGTTTATGATGGATCAATGGGTGAATGGGCTAACTTACAAGATACGCCGTTAGCTAAATAATCAGGTAAGATTTTTATATAATGATAATAGTTCTTCAGCGGTATAAATGGTACCACTGAACCCATCTGGTTTTTCTTGAGCCGCAAGTATTGTTGTGGCTAGCGCCATAGCATCAGGAGAGCTCCAGCTCGAATAGTCTCCATCAGGCCTTTGAGCGATAAATCCTTCAGTTACAACGGGCTTTAAGGGTTTTAAAACATTAATGGCAATGTTATGTTCTCCTAATTCTGCGGCTAGACCCCAGCTTAGTCTTTCTAGGGCAGCTTTAGACGCTCCGTAGGATTGTCCTATAAGTTTCACGTCGTCGGAGTTGTCTGAACTTAGGGTTGAGCTAAATATGTTGGTCGCGGCATGCGACGAAATATTAATAATGCTTCCTGATTGCTGTTTTATCATTATGGGTAGGACATGTTGCATCAGGATGACAGGGGCTCTCAGATTAATATCTAATACTAAATCCCACTGTTTCAGAGAGGACTCAGTAAAAGATTGGTAATTCCCAATGCCGGCATTATTAACTAAAATATCTATAGTTTCGAAGTTCTCAGTTACTTTATTCACTAGGTCGATTATGCTTTGTTCTTCTCGGACATTACACACTATGGGGAAAGCGGATCCTCCTAGATTTTTAATTTCTTCGCAAGTTTCTTGTAGCGATCCAGGAGAGGAGTCCGAGGGAATACCTGTTCTTGCAGTTACGACTACTGTTGCGCCTGATTGTGCCAACTTTATGGCTATGGCTTTCCCGATGCCTCTACTTGATCCTGTTACGATTGCAACTTTGTTTTTTAGGTTGGGCATAGTCATAATAAATATCCAGAGATCATTGGTTAAAGATTAGTCTTTTCGAAAGTGAATGCGGGTAACATCTTCTACCCCGACAATGCTACGGATGACTGTAAATAAGTTATTTAACTGGAGAACTCCGTTTGCGTGGATGGTGAGATCCATTGTTACCGATCCATCTGAGTGCTCTTGTGTTATAACAGACGCGATATTCACTCCTTGATCTGAAACCCTTGTAGTTACGTCTCTCAATAAACCCACGCGGTCGACAGATGTGATCCGTATACGTACCGGCACTAAATTTTTAGCTTCTCCCCAGGATACATTGATCAGATGATCAGTGTTGGTCGCTGATTCTAGGGTGGAGCAAGATGGCTTATGTACGCTAACGCCGCGGGTTCGGGTGACATATCCAATTATGTCATCTCCGGGAGTAGGGGCGCAGCAACGAGCTATGCGGGTGAGAAGCGATCCTGTTCCTTCGATAGTGATTCCTGATGATGGACTGGATATTGGAAGATCGTATCTAGTCGCATTGATATCTGGGATGATTTGTGCTTGTTCTAGGATTTGTTTAAGTTGGTTTTCTGGAAATTTGCCAGATCCTAAGTCCTCATAGAATGTTAGTATGTGTGAGTAATTAAAATGGGATATCAAATCATTTTCACTGAGATGAATGTCTAGTTTATCGAGTTCTTTATGTGCTATTTCTTTTCCTATTTGCACATTTGCGCTTCGAGTTTGTTTTTTGAACCATTGCTTTACTTTTTCTCGAGCAAGTGCAGATTTCACATAGCCTAAATCAGGGTTCAGCCAATCGTGGCTGGGTCCTCTAGGTATTTTGGATAGCAATATTTCTACAGTATCTCCGTTGTTTAGAGTGGAATCTAGAGGGACTAGCTTAGAATTAACCTTAGAACCAATGCAGGAATTTCCTAATTCTGTATGAATTTTGTAGGCAAAATCCACAGGGGTAGACCCCGTAGCAAGTTCAATGATTTTGCCTTTTGGTGTGTATACGAATACTTGGTCTTGGAAAAGGTCGTCTTTGACTGATTCGACAAATGCCGCGGTGTCTTCAGAATCTCTTTGCCAGTCTAGAACTTGCCTAAGCCCATCCATTTTATTGTCAAAGTCGTTTTGTGAGTGCATTCCTTGTTTGTATTTCCAATGCGCGGCAACACCGTATTCAGCGAGTTCGTGCATGTCAAATGTTTTGATTTGAACTTCTAGAGGGTGGTTTTCTTCACAGTGCACAGTTGTGTGTAATGATTGATATAAGGTGTCTTTAGGGTTACTGATGTAGTCATCAAATTGACCAGAGATAGGGCTCCACAGTTTATGAACCATTCCTAGTGTTTTATAGCAATCTTCTTCCGAATTTACTAGTATTCGTAGTGCATATAGGTCATAAATTTCATCGATCTCGATATCTGGTTTTAAGGCGGTTTGTTTTCGGAGTTTTTGAAAAATGCTATAAATATTTTTAGGCCGGCCGCTAACCTCACAGATCACTTGAGCTGTTTCTAATTGTGATCGTATAAGTGATACTACATTAGCAATGTAGATTTCTCTTTCTGTTCGTTTTACTGCCAACAATCGCGAAATTTGTTTGTATTGATTAGGATCTAGATGTTTGAAAGCTAAGTCATCTAATCTCCATTTTATTTCATATATGCCCAGGCGGTGAGCTAGAGGGGAGTATATATCTAGGGTTTCTTGTGCTATCCGTTTTTGACTGTTTTCGGGTAATGCTTCGAGGGTTTCCATGTTATGGAGCCGATCAGCTAATTTTATGAGAACTACCCTTACGTCTTCAGCCATGGAGATAAACATTTTCCGGAGGCTTTCTAGATGAACATCTATTGGATCCGTGCTGTTGTTTGATTCGGGCGATTCAGTGGCGGTGGGGAGGTCTAGTTGTGTGAGCTTAGTTACTCCATCTACTAATTTTGCAACTTCCGGGCTAAATGTTTCTGCTAGTTCTTCTACCGTAATCCCACAATCCTCTATTACATCGTGCAGAAGAGTTGCTTGTAATGTTTCAGCATCTAGTTTGAGATCTGCTAAGGTGTGCGCTGCTGCTAGAGGGTGAATGATGTAAGGTTCTCCGGATTTGCGTAGCTGACCTTGATGGCTTGCTTCAGCGAAGTCAAAGGCTTTTTCAATGCTCAAAACTTGCTTTTCGGGCAAGTATTGTATTGCATTTTGTAGATCAATAAATTCTTGTTTAATGTTCAACATATGCACTTTCTAAACTGAAGTAGCCGGGCACACAAATATTACCTAAAAATCATACTAGTGATTGGGAGTAAAGTCTATCTGTTTGATAGATTCGGACTTAGTTACGTTGACACTGGATATCATGGGTGGATATATTTGAAGAAATAGTTTTCCTGGAGGGAATGTTGTGCGTGAATGTGATTTATTGGTGGTGGGGGCAGGTGTTGCAGGGCTCACTGCAGGGTTGTTTGGCGCAAAGTATGGGTTAAACACCATTGTAGCTGATAAATTGATGCCGGGCTCTCAAATCATCAATGTGGAGAATATACTGAATTTTCCTGGTTTTCCGGACGGTATTTCCGGAGCTGAATTAGGCCCAATAATCCAGCAGCAAGCTATGTCGGCAGGTGCTGAGTTTGTGTATGAAGAGATTGAGGGTGTGGTGCAATTTCCAGACCACAAAATGGTTAAAGGGGATAGTGAGCAATACAGAACAAAGGCAATAATTATTTCTGCGGGTTCTGAATTAAAATCACTGGGGATTCCTGGAGAAAATGAATTTGACGGTAGAGGGGTGTCGCATTGTGCTTCCTGTGATGGTCCTTTATATATGAAAGAAGAAGTTGCAGTGATTGGCGCTGGGGATTCAGGAATGGAAGAAGCCCTGACATTAACGGAATATACTCGCAAAGTATATTTGGTTTGTAAATCTGAGAATCTAACTGGCCATAAAGCACTTCAAGATGAAGTGAGGAAAAACTCTCAAATTGAGATATTGGTTAATACTGAAGCAGTAAGTATTTATGGTAAAGATTCAGTGGAAGGCTTAATTACTAAAAATATAAAGACCAATTTACAGAATGATTTTCCGTTGTCTGGTGTTTTTGTTTATGTAGGATTAAACCCTAATTCAGATACTTATAGAGGTCTCTTGAAAATGGATAAAAGTGGCCATATTTGTGTGAATTTACAGTTGATGACTTCAATTCAAGGGATTTTTGCAGCTGGGGATATCAGAGAACATTCTTCGTCTCAGCTAATCTCTGCTGCAGGGGATGGCGCTACAGCAGCAATATCTGCATTTAATTTCATTACATCAAATCGGTAATTCAATGTATACGCTTTTGTGTCCCATTAGGTTTTGGTATACTCATTCGGCGTATAAAAAACATACAAATTAAGGAATGAGGTGTGCATGCCAGCTTATGCGGTTATAGGAGCTCAATGGGGAGATGAAGGGAAAGGGAAAATAGTAGATTTGTTTGCCGAAAAAATGGACTTTGTGGTTCGTTACGCGGGCGGGAATAATGCTGGTCACACAGTTAAAAACCCTACTGGAGATTTTCAATTGCATTTGATACCTTCGGGCATATGTTCTCCTGGAGTAATAAGTATTATTGGCAATGGCGTAGTTATAGATCCGGATGCGTTATTTAAAGAATTGGATTCATTGGGAGCTATGGGGTTGATTGACAATAATATTTTTCTTAGTGATAGAGCACATGTGATCATGCCGTATCATATACTCATAGACTCATTAGAAGAAGAAGCTCGAGGGGATGCATCTATTGGTACTACCGGGAGAGGGGTTGGTCCCGCCTATATGGATAAAATTGGCCGATCTGGTATTCAAATTGGCGACCTGACACGGTTGGCATCATTAAATGACGCAGATATGATAGAACGGTTATCTGGGATTTTTTCTGGAAAGAATGACATCATTACTAAAATCTACGGAAAAGAGAAGCTTAATCAAGAGCAGCTATTTAAACAGTGTAAGGAATGGGGCGAAAAGTTAAGTCCATTTGTCAGACATACAGAACAAATTATTCATGAAGCGTTAGGCAACAACAAACAAATTTTACTGGAAGGGGCACAAGGGACATTGCTAGATGTGGATCACGGATCTTATCCTTATGTTACTTCTTCTTCTCCATCAATTGGTGGCACCTGTACAGGCTTAGGGATAAATACTAACGAGATACAAGAAATTATAGGGATATATAAGGCTTATTGTACCAGGGTCGGTAGTGGCCCCATGCCAACTGAAATGGACGAAATTACTGCGCACCAATTACGAGAAATAGCCGGGGAATATGGTGTTACTACGGGCCGAGCTCGAAGAATAGGCTGGTTTGACGGAGTAGCGGGGCGCTACAGTCAATCTATTAATGGCTTTACGTCTATGGTTGTAACTAGAGTGGATATATTAGACACATTTCCTAAGATTAAATATTGCGTAGGCTATGAAATTGATGGAGATAGGGTGGATTATTTTGTTCCTAATGCTTCTTATTTGGGCAAAGTTAAACCAGTGTATGAGGAATTAGATGGATGGGAGCAAATCACATACGGAACCACAAAACTAGAAAATCTCCCTACTAAGGCTAGAGTGTATCTTGAAAAGCTTGAAGAATTAGTTGGTTGCAGAATTAGTGCTATTTCAACAGGACCGCGACGAGAAGAAACGATCATATTAGATCAAATCAATTAGGAGTTTGTGCAACAAATGCCTGAAAACAAATTCGGGATATATTTCAATGCTGATACAGGTGAAATATTAAGAATTAATTCTCCGTATTGGATTCCTGAGAAGCCAGAATGGGTGTGTTTAACAGTTGAAGTCAACGCTACGTTGAAAGAGATCCGTAATATCATTGATGATCAAAGTTTATTCCCGACTTCTAAGGTAATATTTTGGGGAGTGCTACCGGATATAAAGAATTGAATAAAATGGAGTTTGATGCCTGTCCTGTTTGTGATTTAAGTGGCTTTGAGGTTTTAGCGTACATGAAGTCGCCGGTGTTGCCGAACATTAAAAAAACCCCTATTTCAATATGTAAAAATTGTGGATTCATAACGGTTAACCCAAAACCATTTCCTCAGTTTGCACTTGAATGGAATGCAGCATGGTTCGCAAGAGAAGTAAATGATAATCCAGACGAAACGGGGAGATGGCAAAAATTTTGGAATAGAATTGAACCTCATGTCGAGCTGCATAATGTTTTAGACATTGGATCACGGCATGGGAATGCGTTAGCTTTTCTAAATCAGAAATTTCCGGATTTACAGTGTAAAGCAGTAGAAATGGTTGATGAATTCAGGAAACGACTGATCGCAAAATATGGAGTAGATGCGGAATCATTTGATATAGCCTCTTTGTGGCCGGATAGATTTAAAGAATTTGATTTGGTGATATGCAGGATGGTGTTGGAGCATTTAGATAAGCCAATAGAAACGCTAGAAAATATAAAAACCAGTTTAAGTAGTTCAGGTTTGGTTTATGTGTCTGTTCCTAATTCGATGCGGATAAGACAGAAGCAGCCTATTACCCGAGATTATTTTCGTCCGATACATGCGCATTATTTTAATTTGCATACTTTGGTGCTACTTATGGAAAAATGTGGGTTGTACCCAGTGATTTTGGGAGATGAAGGTGACGCGTGGGGATTATTTGGGCATACCCAAGGTGTTATAGAAAACATTAAAGAGATTTCATATAGGGAACAGAAAGAATTTATGATTAAGCGCATCAAACATGGTAGGTACGGCGATTGTAAAATTGCAGCAAAAATGGTCGCGAGAAAATTACTAAGGAAACACGCTTAATCAATGACTGATAGCATAAAAAACATACGAGAAAAACTGGAAAATAGAGAAGACCTATTGTCTTCGCATTCCAAACGTTCTTCCAAATCTTCTAGAGTTGTTGCTGAAGCAAAGAGTGATGTCCGGACTGAATTCCAGAGGGATCGAGATCGCATTATTCATTCAAATGCATTCCGTAGACTTAAACATAAAACTCAAGTTTTTATAGCCCCAAAAGGAGATCATTATGTAACCAGATTGACTCATACCCTGGAGGTATCGCAAATAGGAAGGACGATCGCTAGAGCTCTGGGTTTGAATGAAGACTTGGTGGAAGCCATGACCCTGGGTCATGATATGGGGCATACTCCGTTTGGGCATGCAGGCGAAGATGTTTTAAACACTTTAGTGCCAGGAGGGTTTTCTCATGCGTCTCAGAGTATCAGGTTAGTTGAAACTTTAGAGAAAGAAGGCAGAGGATTAAATCTTACCGAAGAAACTAAAGAAGGAATTTTAAATCATTCAAAGCCTAAAGGTAACTTTTTTGCAGAGCAAGAGAATATCTCATTAGAGTCTCAAGTTTGTCGTTTGTCTGACGCTATAGCATATGTTAATCATGATGTGTTAGACGCTTTACGGTCCGGATGGATTGTGCAAAAAGATTTACCTAAAGAAATTCTATTAACTTTAGGGAATACTCATTCTGAAAGAGTTGATACTTTGGTTACAAATACCATAGAAACATCAGAAAAGTTTTTGGAACAAGAAGACGCCTCGGTGCATATAACTATATCAATGTCGTCCGAAATAACTGAAGCGATGTTGGCATTGAGAGATTACATGTTTCAAAACGTTTATTTGCCCGTAGGAGAAAATAAGGAGACACAAGCTGCTATTGCTTTGATTGGAGAGCTTTATAATTATTATCTAAATAACAAGGAAGAAGTTCCAAATCTATACCTTGATCATGCTGATACGATGGATCGAGCGGTTGCTGATTATGTATCTGGGATGACTGACAACTATGCTATTTCAGTAGGCGAGAAGTTATTCAAAGGCATTACTCAGGATATATTTAATTCGTTGATATGAAAGAAGCTATGAAATCGTGGTTAGAATCAATGGAGATTCTGCCCGCAGTAAAATGGATGAGGCGAGCATCAGTAGTGGGCTTTATAGCGGCTTTACTGAATATAGCTGCTCCTATAGCATCGTTGGGCGGTGAGGATTTCATCCCTGTTGGATGGCTTGTTTTTTGCTTAATCGATGGGATGTTATTAACTCTGTTTTCGATTGGCGCGTGGAAGCAAAATCGATTGGCATGTACAGGATTAGTTCTGTACTATGTGTTGGTCAAAGGGTTGATGACTATTTTAGGGTTTGGTAATTCAAATCCTGGAGCTATTATGTTGATCTTTGTTTGCGCTTTTGTGTTTTTGATGGGCTGGAGAGGGTCAATTTCATTTTACAAACTGACCCATCCAGAATATCCAGAATGACTTAGCCTCTGATTTTAGGCATTACTTTATCTGCAAATAGTTGTAGTTGGTCTTTGTAAACATTTAGTGGCGTGCCCATAGTTGAACCCAAATTAAGTCTACTCACACCTGGGTATTTTTCTGAAATCTCCAGGATTTTTTCTGCTATTTGTTCAGGGGGACCGCATAGCCAAGTTTCGTTCTCTACTTGTTTTTCTAGAGTTGGCAGTTCAACGGAAGCTCGATTTTTGGTTGCGACTGCTGAAACTTGCTCTTCAGATAACTGGAGCAAACCTAAGGGGGCAGCAAATTTCATTGCTTCTTCAAAATAAGGCCTAGCTTGTTCTATAGCCTTTTCTTGGGTCTCTGCTATAAAAAACCTGAACCCAAGAGCAATATTTTCTCCCAATTCGATGGCTTTGCCATATCTTGCATATGCATCTTGGTACATTGTGAGACGTTCGTTTAATGCATCTTTAGGAGTTGTTGCAACTAACGCTTTGATATTGTGTTTTGCCATGAAGTCTATCCCTTTAGGGTTGCCACTTACGAGAGGCTGCCAAATGTCTACAGGAGTGGATAGAGGCCGAGGTACTAAACTAAGTGTTTCCAGCGTATACCCGCGGTATTCTACGGGAGCAGGGAGCGTATAGTGTTTGCCTTGATGAGAGAATTCTTCGTTGTTGAATGCTTTGATTATTATTTCCACTTGTTCTTCAAATAATTCTCTATTATCGTCAGAGTTTTTCAATGGAGCGCCAAATGTTTCAACTTCTCTACTATGATATCCTCTGCCAACTCCGAAAATCAGCCTTCCATTACTTAGAATGTCAGCTGTGGCAAAGTCTTCGGCTAGTCTCAGAGGGTGCCACATAGGCGCGATGTTGAATCCGCAACCAAATTTGAGATTGGTTGTTTGGGTGCTTAGCCATAAATTTAACATCACTAAATTCGGAATGCATTCAAATCCTTCTGGCTGGAAATGGTGTTCGGCCATCCAGAATTCATCATATCCTGCATCATCCATTAATTTGGAGAGCTCTAATGCCCAAGAAAATGACTGTGATAATTCACCACTGGAGTATTTCCGGTCGTTGACAGGTGTGCCAGACAATCCTAATTCACTATCTACTATGTGTCCTGCATAGGATGCACTGATATTCTTAATCATAATGACTCCTCAATAAAATATTTTATGCGCTAGGGGTAGGTGGTGGAGCAGGGTTATACAGCTCCATTCCTATGGTGGAAGGAAATACTCTGGCTATTTCTTCTACTGTCCACCTATCTTCTGTGCTAATTGTTTTGACAGGTTCTGGTTCATTAAGAAGAGAAACTAATCCCCCGGTAACGTGGAAAACTCTTCCATTAACATGTTCAGATTGGTCTGATGCAAGCCAAGTTACGAATGGAGCCACATCTTCCGCTTCTCCTCTTAGTGCCGGGGCAGAGCCCATGATTATTCCGCTTGCTGCTCTTAATTCTCGAGCTTGATCAGGAACTGTTCCACTCATGCGGGTGTTGGCACTTGGTGATATAGCGTTTGCGCGTACACCATACCTACCCATGTCCCTTGCTACTACTCTAGTCAAACCGGCAATGCCGTCTTTGGCAGCCCCATAGTTTGCTTGCCCTGAGTTACCGTATAGCCCGGAAGTGGATGAGAAAGTGATAATATTTCCTGACCGCTGTTGTCTAAATAATATGCAGGCGTGCTTTACTATAGTAAAAGTTCCTTTAAGATGGACTGAGATTACATCATCCCATTCCTGTTCAGACATGTTAAAAATCATTCGATCTCTCAGT
>MDSW01146823.1_pt1 | contig 26072 bp, 27 predicted proteins | sample 811171 | NCBI WGS metagenome assembly MDSW01 (sample SAMN05326641, study PRJNA326480) | marine metagenome | isolation source: seawater | place: Atlantic Ocean: North West | collected 2012 | reverse complement strand
GCGCGCAGCGCGGCGAGTTTCCGGCTGTCCTCTTTCGGACGGAGCCGCGCAGGGCACCGATGCGTAGCATCGGCGCAAGACAGGGTGCCTTTTGTTTTGGTTACTTTTATTTGGGCAAGCAAATAAAAGTGACTCGCACTGCAGTGCGAAAACACAAGCTAAATTCGGCTACTCCGCTAATTCGACACTGGCAGCCTCAAGCCGAGGGTTATTTCTGTCTACCCCTTTATCCCAACCAACTCGCTCTCAAGCAAGCCGGCCATTCTTGCTACGCAAACGCTTAGGCATTAATATAAGATCAGTCGACTGACCTTATCGAGAACCCCGTGAAAGAAGTATCAAACGAAGAAATTAGCGCCCGGCTAGCGGTAGACAACACATGGTGGACTGAAAGTGACTACGAAATTCCGTTCACCGATTTACCTCGTCGCGCCTATTTCGATGCATTTTACGACTTGATATCAGACACTTCGCTCGATCGCGCAATCGTTCTGATGGGTCCGCGTCGTATCGGAAAAACAGTTATGGTCTTACAAGCCATTAAGCAGCTAATAGACGACGGCGTATCCCCCAAATCGATACTCTACCTTTCTCTCGACACTCCGGTTTATACAGGACTAAATCTTGAGTCCGCCTTAAATCTTTTTAAATCAGAATTCCAACATTCAAGATCCCATCAGCTTTTTATATTTTTCGATGAAATCCAGTATTTAAAAGACTGGGAAATACATTTAAAATCTCTCGTTGATACTTATAAAAAAATAAAATTCATTGCAACAGGTTCTGCGGCAGCTGCACTCAAACTTAAAAGCAATGAATCAGGGGCAGGCAGATTTACCGATTTCTTGCTGCCACCGCTAACCTTTCATGAATACTTGGAGTTTTCTAAAAAGGACTACCTTATAGACACAGAATTGTTCCAAAAGGGCGAAAATTCTCGTGGATTTTATTCCTCTACCAACATCGAAGCATTAAACGAGGAATTTGTAAATTACTTAAACTACGGCGGTTACCCAGAAGCACTTTTCTCAAGTGCCGTACGGAGCGCGCCTGAGCGCTTCATTAGAAGCGATATAATTGATAAAGTTCTTTTACGAGACCTACCAAGCTTGTATGGAATAAGCGATATACAAGAGCTTAATAGACTTTTTACCACCCTGGCGTACAACACAGCGCACGAGGTTAGCTTAGACTCACTATCAAAGAACAGCGGAGTATCTAAAAACACTTTAAAGCGTTATCTAGAGTATCTAGAGGCTGCATTTTTGATTCGGAGAGTTAATCGAGTGGATCAAAACTGCAAAAAGTTTAAGAGAGCAAATTTCTTTAAAATTTACTTGACAAACCCGTCAATGCGAGCGGCTCTTTTTGGTCGAGTTGACAAAGATCATTCTGCGATAGGGGATCTTGCGGAGTCTGCTATCTACGCGCAGTGGCTTCATTCAGAAACTATATCCCAGCTATATTACGGCCGATGGAGCTCGGGTGAGATTGATCTTGTCTATCTTATTGAAGAAACTCAGCGTGCCGCTTGGTTTGTCGAGGTCAAGTGGAGTAACTCGCCACTAACAAAGCGTGAAAAAACTCTCGCTAATTCAGTTTTTTTCGCGTCTAAACACCAATCAGAAGATTACGCCGCGATTACCGTCACCACGAAAAGCGTGACGGAGAGTTTTGAGCATCATGGCTACAACTTCGAATTAGTTCCCACCGCCGCCTATGCATATACAGTCGGCAAAAATGTCGTCATAAACCGTCGAGCGGGAAAAAATTTTTAGTCAACTAGAAATTTCCCGAATCAAGCACGCTTGGGTTAGCGAATGAGAGGTAAGCACGAGTATCGTTTGTGAGCGTCTGCATTGGCTTCATATCCTCACGCTCTAAACGAAGAGACGCGCTTGATTTCTCGCCCCGCGCCGTCACTTTTGACGTTATTCACAAACGCTAAAAACCGCGATCATGCCGACCTACACCAAATCCCCCGAAGCCCTCTCCAACCTAGACCAAACCCAATACTGGGTAACCCAGGAAAGCGGCACAGAACCGCCAGGCACGGGTGAATACCTGAATAACAAGGAACCGGGCATCTACGTGGACGTGGTGTCGGGCGAGCCGCTGTTCGCTTCCAGCGACAAGTATGAATCCGGCTGCGGCTGGCCGAGCTTCACGAAACCGATCCAGCCCGCGTACGTAAACGAACTACGGGACGACTCGCACGGGATGACCCGCACCGAGGTGCGTTCGACGCATGGCGATAGCCATCTCGGGCATGTGTTTCCCGACGGCCCGACCGATCGCGGCGGGCTGCGTTACTGCATCAACTCGGCGTCGCTGCGCTTCATCCCGAAGGACGAGATGGAAGCCGCGGGCTACGGCGAGTTCATCGATCAAGTGGAGGACATCTAATGGCGACCGAAAGGGCAATCCTTGCAGGCGGCTGCTTCTGGGGCATGCAGGATCTGATTCGCCGCTACGACGGCGTGGTTTCGACCCGCGTGGGCTATTCCGGCGGCGACGTGCCGAACGCGACCTATCGCAACCACGGCGATCACGCCGAGGCGATCGAGATCGTGTTCGATACGGATACGATCAGCTTCCGGGAACTGCTGGAGTTCTTCTTCCAGATCCACGACCCGACCACGGTGAACCGCCAGGGCAACGACGTGGGGCGCAGTTATCGTTCGGCGATCTACTACACGAACGACGCGCAGAAGGCCGTGGCCGAGGATACGATCGCGGACGTGGACGCCTCCGGCATCTGGCCCGGCAAGGTGGTGACCGAGGTCGAACCGGCCGGCGACTTCTGGGAAGCCGAGCCGGAACACCAGGACTATCTGGAGAAATTCCCGAGCGGCTATACCTGTCATTTCGTGCGCCGCGACTGGCAGCTGCCGCGCCGCAACGAGAGCGCCTGAACGAGAACGCCTGAAAAACGCGGCCGGCGCGGCGAAATGATCGCTGCGCCGGCCGCGATGCGTTGTGGGTGGGCGTTTGTCTGAACGCCCACACCGCGACGTCTAGCCTTCGCGAGCCGCCGGCGTGAGCCGAATGAGCCGGGCCGCCATGCTGTCGTCACCCGCGCCCTTGGCCTTGTCCTCGAGCACCCAGAGCGCGCCGTCCGGGCCCTGCTCGAGCTCGCGGATGCGTTCGCCCCAGCCGTAGCGGGCCACTTCCTTGCTGTTATCGCCGTCGAGCGTGACCCGCACGATGGCTTTGGCGACCAGGCCGCCGATGAAGCCGTCGCCCTGCCAGCCCTCGAACAGATCGCCGTTGTAGATCACGAAACCGGCCGGGCCGATGGACGGCACCCAGGCGACTTCCGGCGCGTTGAATTCGTCGCGGGTGGCGTGATCCGGAATGGCCACGCCGCTGTAGTTGTCGCCTTCGGAGACCACGGGCCAGCCGTAGTTGTCGCCGGCTTCGATCTTGTTGAGTTCGTCGCCGTGGGCGGGGCCCATTTCATGCGTCCAGAGCGCGCCGTCGGCATCGAAGGCAATGCCCAGCATGTTGCGATGGCCGATGCTGTAGAACTCGCGGGCGAGCTCGCCGTCGCGGCTGAAGGGGTTGTCTGCCGGCACGCTGCCGTCGGCTTCCAGGCGGATGATCTTGCCCAGGTTGGTGTCCATGGCCTGTGCGGGCGTCTGTTTCTGGCGCTCGCCGGAGGTGATGAACAGATCGCCAGCGTGCGTCGCGTTGTCGGGCGCGAAGGCCAGGCGGTGCGAGAAATGCCCGCGGCCGGCGCGGTAGGGCTGTTGGCGCCATAGCCGCGTGATGTCTTCCAGCGCCGGCTTGCCGTCGTTCATGGCCAGCCGCGCGCGCACGACCGTGGCCCCGCGGGTGGCGCCGTCGTCCAGCGATTCGACATAGGACAGGTAGATATGCCGGTTCTCGGCGAAATCCGGGTCGAGAATGACATCACCCAGGCCGCCCTGGCCGCCGTAAGCCACATCGAACAGATTGCCGACCTCGGTCTTGGCCCCGTCGCGGTCGACATGCAGGAGCTGGCCGCGTTTCTCGGTGACCAGCATGGTGCCGTCGGGCAGAAAGGTCATGGCCCACGGATGGTTGAAACGCGCGACGGTTTCGGCGGTGAGCGCCGTGCCGTCGCTGGCCTGGACTTCGGGCCCATCGCCCGGTGCGGCGACAGCAGCGAGCGGCATGGCGAGCGCGGCCGCTAAAAGCGTGTGCGCAGGCCGCGTGGCGAAACGGTGACGAGTCATGGAATCCCCTTAACGTACGTACGGAACTCGAACATACGCCGGGCGGCCCGTTACCGATGATCGGCACGCTGCCCGCCGCAGCGGCGACGGGCAGCGCATCCAACGCGACGTGACTAGAACACGTAGCCCGGCAGCCAGGTGGCGATCTGCGGGAAGATCATGATGATCGCCAGCCCCACGATGCCCACGAGCACGTAGGGCAGCACCGAACGGTAGATATCCTGCATCGTGATCGAGGGCGGAACCACGCCCTTGAGATAGAACAGGTTGAAGCCGAACGGCGGCGTCATGTAGCCAATTTCCATGTTGATCACGAACAGGATGCCGAACCAGATCGGGTCGAAGCCGAGGCTTTCGACGATCGGCATGAACACCGGCAGCGTGATCAGCATGATGCCGACCGGATCGAGCACCATGGCCATCAGGAACAGGATGATCTGCATGGCGATGATCGTGCCCCAGGGCCCGCCCGGAATCGCCTGCATCCAGCCTTCGATCATGGCCTGTGCGTCCATGCTCTGATACGCCGCGCTAAAGGCGTGAGCCGCGAACAGGATCCACATGATCATGCCGGTCAGCGAGAAGGTGCGCAGGCTGGCTTCCTTGATCAGCGTCCAGGAGAACTTGCGATACACGGCGGCCGAGATCAGCGCGCCGAGCACGCCCATGGCCGCGGCTTCCGTGGGCGTGGTCACGCCCAGCATGATGGAACCGAGCACCATCACCACGATCATGATCGGCAACAGCACCGCACCGAGGGCGCGGAATTTCTCCGGCCAGTCGCCCCGCTCTTCCGGCGGCAGCGCCGGCGCGAGATGCGGCTGGAAATAGCAGCGCACCAGCACGTAGATCGCCACCAGAACCACCAGCAGGATGCCCGGCAGGATGCCGGCCGCGAACATCTGACCCACCGACACGCCGGTGATCAGCGAGTAGAGGATCATAATGATGCTGGGCGGAATGAGAATGCCCAGCCCGCCGCCGATATTGATGGCGCCCAGCGCCATGTGCTTGTCGTAGCCGCGTTCGAGCATGGACGGCAGCGCGATCGTGCCCATAGCCACCACCGCCGCGCCGCTGATGCCGCACATGGCCGCGAATACGGCACAGATGAACACCGTGCCGATCGCCAGGCCGCCACGGGTGCCGCCCCACCACAGATACATCATGCGGTAGAGCGAATTGGCCACGCCGGTGCGCTCCAGGATCATGGCCATGAACACGAACAGCGGAATGGCGACGAGGGTGAAGCTCTCCATCGTGCCCCAGATCTGCGAGGCGACGAGGTAGAAGGAATCGATCCCCCAGGTGAAGTAGAGGAACACTACCGACACGCCGCCGAGCACGAACGTCAGCGGCAGGCCGAGGACGAGGAAGAACAGCAGCGCGCCGAAGAACAGCAGCGTCGTGAGTTCGATGCTCATGCCGCTTCTCCCTTGTCAGCCGCGGACCGGGGGGCGTCGATAGCACCCACGGCGATCGCGATGTCCTCGACCAGCTTGGCGATGCCCTGCAGCAGCAGCAGCGCGGCGGCCACCGGGATCGCGATCTTGAACGGCCATACCGGCGGATTCCACGCCGAGTAGGACGTCTCCATGCTGTCGACCGATTCCCAGGCGATGATGCCGCCGTAGTAGAGCAGCGTGATCGTGAACAGGAAGAACAGCGACGACGTGAGCACATCGAGCGTCGCGCGCACACGCGGCGCCAGCGAGCTGTAGAGCAGGTCCACGTTCACATGGCCGCGATGGGCCATGACATAGCCGCCGGACATGACCGCATAGAAGCCGAACACGAACTGGGTGAGTTCGGTCGTCCAGACGCGCGGCGCATCCAGCGCATAGCGGTAGATCACGCCGAGCAGCAGCACGGCGAACATGACGAAGATGAGCAATGCCACCGCCCGACCGATCCAGTCGTTGAGCCGGGTGATGCCATTGATGAAACCGTTGAGCAGGCGCATAAGCGACTCCCGCAGAAAAAGCCGCCCCGATGGCCGCGAGGGCCACCGGGGCGGTGGTCATGACGAGACGAGGTTCAGGCGTTTTCGTCGATATAGCCCAGCCGGGTCAGCATGGACTTGAGCTTGTCCAGCGCCTCGGCGGCCTTGTCGCTGCGCTCGCCCTGCTCGGCCCAGGATTTCTGTGCCACCTCGGTGAGCTGGTTCTGCACGTCTTCCGGCAGCGTCGTGATCTTGACGTCCTGCTCGGCCATGGCGTTGGCGAGTGCGAGCTGCTCCTTGTAGAGATACTCGTTGGTGCGCACCCAGAACTGCTCGTTGAGCGCGTCCTTGACCGTCTTGGCGTCTTCCGGCGAGAGCTTGTCGAGCGCCTTCTGGTTGATGATGAACACGTCCGTGCCCGCGATATTGAGCGCCGGCTTGACGTGGTACTTGGCCACCTCGTACAGGCTCATGCTGGCCGCGCCCTGCGCCGCGCCCCAGTGCGCGCCGTCGACCACGCCGCTGGACAGCGCCGTGTAGAGCTCGCCGCCCGGGATGTAGCTGGCGGAAGCACCGGCTTCGGTTAGGAAGGTCTGCAGCGCGCCGGAGGAGCGGATCTTCAGACCCTCGAAGTCCTCCATGCTCTCGATCGGCTGATCGACGACCATTTCGGTCGGGTAGACCTTGTCGGTCGACCAGTAGATGCCTTCCTCGGCGGCTTCTTCACGAAGCATGTCCTCGAAGCCGAGGCCCTTGTGGAAGTACGCGACTTCCCACACGTTGCGGAAGGCGAACGGCAGACCCGAGGCGATACCCGCGAGGCTCATCTGGTTCTGTGCGTAGGCCGGCGCGATGGTGCCCATCTGAATGGTGCCGCGCTTGACCGCGTCGAACGTCTGTTGCGCCTTGAACAGCGCGCCGGCCGGGTAGAGCTTGAGCTTCACGCGGCCATCGGTGCGCTCTTCGATGACGTTCTTGATGCGTACGAGGCTGTCCTCGTACGAACTGCTGGAGCTGGGCCAGTGCGACTGCACGCGCCAGGTTGTGCTGTCTTGCGCGAGAGCGGTGCCCGGGGCAAGGAATACGGTCAGGGCAAGCGCGGTGGCGCCGGCCAGCAGACCGCGTGTGAGAGTGGTCGAAGCCATCGGAATCTCCTCCGTTAATGTCGCTAAGCAGACGGCGCCCGCTTTTTTGCCTGCGTTGCGCGCCTGCCATCCGGCGAATCCGGATGCGAGGGATCATGCCTCAATTGAAATGCCGTTTCACGTCTAATTTTTCTGTGTTTTACAGGCAATTGCCCATGCTCTGCCGTATGGGCGATGAAAAACCGCAGCCGCAACACGGCCCGCATCGCCCCGCCGCGACAACCGAACGCATCGCGCCGCAGCCGGGTGCCTCGAACCGCGTCACGAGCGCGTCCACGGCCTTTCGGCCCCAACCCTAGCGCATCGTCGCGGCGCATGCGCTGCCTGCGGCGCGCGCGGTTGTCATCACGAGGATTACGGCTGGTTTTCGGCGCCGATAAGTGCGTCAATGCGGCCCAGACAGGCGGGGGCACCGCCCGGTTTTCGTCAACGGACCCGACATGACCCAACACACCGAAACCCTCGCCGCACTGGCCGCCCGCTTCGATGCCGGCCTGGCAAAGCTGGCGGCGATCGCGGACAAGAAGGCACGCAAACCCGCCAAGATCGACGCGCTCGAATGCGCCGCCGCCATGCTGGCCCTGAACGGCGGCGCGCCGGCGCTGTATGCGCGCGTGGCCGAAATCGAGTCCGCGGGCGTGTTCGCGCATAGCGACTGGAGCCGGCCGAACATCCTGCAGCCGGCGCTGGCCGTGCGGTCGCTGCGCGAGGCCGATCGTGCGACTACCGCGATCGAGGCCCTGAGCGAACTGCGCCTTCTGGCCGTGGCCAAGGGCGAATACTTCCACCCCGGCATCACCGCCGAGCGCGCCCGCAATTTTCTTACCCAGGTGATGGCGCTGAATCTGGACCTACTTGCCGGTTCGCTTAGCGAGGCGGACCGCGAACGCGAACACGACCTCGGTCGCGCCGTGCAGGCGCTCTATCAGTACCAGCTCGCGCATATGGGCTACGAGAGCATCCTCGACAGCCTGGTGAACGAGGTGTGGCGCATACTCGCCCAGCGCCCGATCGAGGTCGACGATGCGCGCCAGATGGTGATCCAGATCGCGACCTGTCTCTACGATCCGGAACTCGCCGCCGCGGCCGACAACGACGACGCCAAGCGGCTGGTCGAATCGCTGTTCGCGCCGGCGCCGGGCTGCGCGGAAGACCCGGGGCTTGCGATCTATGCCGAACGGCTGGTCGAGATGGATCGCGACGAACTCAAGGCCGACGCCCACGGCTTCGCCGACGCCATGCACGACACCGGCCTGGTGTCGGTCTATCACGCCGTATTTCTGCGTCACCTGCGCGCCATTCCCCAGGGCGGCGGCGATGCGCTGATTCCGGTCGCGCTGGGCCTGAGCCCCACCGGCCGCGATGCCCTGCTGTGCTACCGCGAGCTCATCCATACGCTGATCGACGAGGCGGTGTTCGTGGAGACCTGCCAGGCCATCTACGGCCTCGCGCTGCTGCTCGAACGCGGTGTGCTGTTCTCGACGCCGGTGGCGGCCGGCCTGTGGCGCCAGATCCGCCTGTCGCTGTCGGCCGAAACCGCCGCAAACCTGCGCGAAGTCTTTGGCGACGCCCAGCCGCCGCGAGTATTCCTGCTTGCGGGTGTGCTCGGTCTGCTCGGGCAGCCGCTGGGCGTCGGCCAGGGCAACAACCCGACCTGCCAGTCCGTGATCGGCCTGTCGATGTGGGCCGACAACGACCCGGACTACCTGCTTCAACTCGTGGCCTGGGCCGCGCGCGACGACGAGGTGCTCACCCGCTTCGAGGGCGAGCGCGTTTCTTCCAAGGGCCTGGAAGCGGGACTGGCCAAGGAGCGTCCGCTGGATGTGGACCCGGTCTCGCTCGTGCTCGTGCCGCATCTGGACCGAATCTATATCGAGATGGGCCGGCTGTGCGGCGAGCGCGACGACGACCTGCACCGCTGGATCAACCCCGAATTCTACGGCTGGTGGGTCGGCCAGGGCTTTCGCGTGATCGCCGATCCCGAATCGGGCGAGATCGACGACTACGCCGGTTTCGTACGGCATTTCTATGCCTGCTATCACCCCTACTACAACGACAACATGCCGGTGATCCATTCCCAGCCGGCCGGTATCGCCGTGACCGACAGCGCCGCGCGCTATGTCGGCCGCCACGCGATCAGCATCCTGCGGGTCGGACTCGACCCCGACAACGAGATGCGCGTGTATTTCTACAACCCCAACAACGACAGCGGCCAGGACTGGGGCCAGGGCATCGTCACCGCCACCGAAGGCCACGGCGAGATTCCCGGCGAGGCATCGCTGCCGATCGCCGAATTCGCGTCGCGGCTGTTCGTGTTCCACTACGACCCGCTCGAACGCGGCAACGCCGACTGCGTACCGGACGACGAGATCGCGCGCATCATCGAGCTGGGCCGGTCGAGCTGGGCGAAGGACTGGTAGCCTGCGCGGTCCATATGAGCCGACGGCCACCGAAAAAACGCCCGCCACGGCGCCCGAAACCGCGCCGCACGCCCGCGGCTAGACCCGAGACGCCGCGGCTGCTCGCCTTCAACAAGCCCTTTCGCGTGCTCACCCAGTTCACCGATGCGGACCAGCGCGCGACGCTGGCCGACTATATCGACGTGCCGGGCGTCTACCCGGCAGGCCGGCTCGACCGCGATAGCGAGGGGTTGCTGCTGCTGACCAACGACGGCCGCCTGCAGTCGTGGATCACCGACCCGAAGCACAAGATGCCCAAGACCTACTGGGCGCAGGTGGACGGCGAGGCGAGCGCCGAGCAGATCGACGCCCTGCGCGCGGGCCCCACGCTCAAGGACGGGCCGACGCAACCGGCCGACGTGGACGTGATTCGCGAGCCGGATCTCTGGCCGCGCCACCCACCGGTGCGTTATCGCAAGAACGTGCCGACCACGTGGCTCGAGATCACCATCCGCGAAGGGCGTAACCGCCAGGTAAGGCGCATGACCGCGGCGGTCGATTTGCCGACGCTGCGCCTGGTTCGAATGCGTATCGGCGACTGGACGCTGGGCTCGCTCGCCAGCGGCGAATGGCAGTCGCTGCGCGTGCCGGCGCGATTCACGCGCTGACCACGGCAATTACCGGCGCTCGGCCTGCACCGATCCAACCCGCGCCACATCGACTCGCGGTCAGGGCTTCGGCGTATCGCCGATACGCCGCAGCGATTCGAAACGGCCATCGGCACCATAGGTGAGCCGATAGATGCCGTGCACCCCGTCGCGGGTCACGACGCGGCGCAGCGCCTGTGCCGGCAACAGTACCCGGCGCCCATCCACGCTGTGTGCATAAATCTGTTCGACGGCCCCGGCGTAATGGGCATGGCACTGGGCAGCCGACAGTTCGATGATGAGATCGATCGCGGGCATGGCGTATCAGACGGGACGACAGGCCGACGGTAGACCCTTGCCATCATGGATCACGGCCGGGGCAGTCCATAGACCGGCCCCGGCCATGGCGGCTTCAGCCTTCCGACTGCAGCTTGTCTTCGGTGCGATGCTCGAAATCGCTGGCGTCGTGGCGTTCGCGCAGCTGCTCGGACGGATCGCCGAACGGGCGATTGACCATGCGCCCGCGCTGCACCGCGGGGCGGGCTTCGATCTCATCGGCCCAGCGCAGCACGTTCTTGTATTCCTGCACCTGCAGGAATTCGCCGGCGTCGTAGAGACGGCCCTTGGCGAGTGCGCCGTACCACGGCCAGGTGGCGATATCAGCGATGGTGTATTCATCACCCGCCAGATAACGCGTTTCGGCCAGGCGGCGATCCAGCACGTCGAGCTGGCGCTTCACTTCCATGGCGAAGCGGTCGATCGGGTATTCCAGCTTCACCGGCGCATAGGCATAGAAATGCCCGAAGCCGCCGCCCAGATACGGCGCGCTGCCCATCTGCCAGAACAGCCAGTTCATGGTCTCGGTACGGGTGGCGATATCGCTCGGCAAAAACGCGCCGAACTTCTCGGCCAGGTAGACGAGGATCGAGCCGGACTCGAACACGCGCTGCGGCTCGGGCGCGCTGTGGTCGACCATCACCGGAATCTTGGAGTTGGGGTTGATCGCGACATAGCCGCTGGAAAACTGATCACCCTCGCCGATGTTGATCAGCCAGGCATCGTACTCGGCGCCGCTGTGGCCGGCCGCGAGCAGTTCCTCGAACATCACCGTTGCCTTCACGCCGTTCGGCGTGCCCAGCGAATAGAGCTGGAACGGATGCGTGCCAACCGGCAATTCCTTGTCGTGGGTCGGGCCGGCGATGGGGCGGTTGATGTTTTCGAACTTGCCGCCGCTGCCCTTCTCCCACTTCCAGACGGCCGGCGGCGTGTATTCGTTGTCGTTGCTCATGAATCGTTGGTCCTTTCGCAAGAGGATGACCGCCACACGTGGCGATACCGTGTACGGCAGTCTACATAGGGATTGTTGCGGCACACGCAATGCATCTTCTGCCCTGCAACGGCATCAGCGACCGGGCCGGCCAGTGATGTCGCCGAGTCGATACACACGCGCGGCGGTGCCCGAGAACAGCGCGGTCTTCTCGGCCTCGCTGTAATCGGCCACCAGATGCTTGAAGGCATTCCAGAGCGTGGCGTAATCGCAGGTGAAATGATCGACCGGAAAATTGCTTTCGAACATGCAGCGCGCCACACCAAACGCCTCGATACAGGTTTCGATATACGGCGCCCAGGCCGCGGCCAGCAGTTCGTGGCCATCCGGCCGGTCGTCATAGGACCAGTCGAACCCGGCGAACGGCATGGCCAGACCGCCGAGCTTGACGACGACGTTCTCGCAACGCGCGAGCGCGAGCATCTGAGCGCGCCAGCCGTCGAAACGCGCGTCGCGCTGGCCGGCATAGGCGCCGATGCCCACCGGCCCGCCGACATGGTCGAGCACGATGGTCGTATCCGGAAAGGCGCGGGCAAGATCGAGCAGTTCCGGCAGTTGCGGTTCCAGCAGCCAGGCATCGAAACTCAGGCCGAGCGGCGCGAGCGCGGCGAAGCCACGGCGAAAGTCCGCGTCGCCCAGCAGCCCTTCCGGCGCGCCGCGGGTGGACAGCGGCCCGAGCACGTTCGGGTCGCCGTCATGGGCCGCGCTCTGGCGAATCCCGCGAAAACGACCGCCGCCGGCCTGGATATGCGCCTGCAGCACATCGGCCACCGCATCGCCGCCGCGCAGATCCGCGTGGCCCACGATCCCGGCACAGGCCTGCGTGTCGCCATAGACGCCGCTGGCCGCCACCGCGGCCACGCCGTTGACGAACTCCGTCTCGCCCACGCAGCGCAACGCCTTGTCGCCGGTGGCCCGATACATGGCCCGGCACTCGATGAACACGGTGGCGCGGATATCGTGGCCGCTGTCGGTATCGGCCAGTAACTCGTCGAGCAGGTAGCGCGGGCGCTCGCGCAGCATTGCGCTGAAGCCGTGCTCGGCGAACGGGCCATCGCCGAGCGCGAGTCGCGAGCGATCCCAAAGGTGGTGATGCGGGTCGATGATCGGGCGCTCGGGTTCAAGGATCACCCGGTCTGAACCGGAATCGGGATGGGCCATGGTGTCTCCTTCGCGGTGGGCCGCCGGTTGCCGGCGACCCGTGTTGTTTTATCGATGAACAACTTAGCACCGAACGTGCGTTCGTTGTCGGCCCGGATGAAGCCGATGCACACGCCACCGCGAAGGCGCAGCCAATTTGCTGTATCTGCCATGTTCTGGCCTGCTGGGGCCATGACGGTTATCAGTACAGCGCAATCATGAGCAGCTATCGAGACGGCATTCGCCTGGGTGTGGCGGGCGCGGCGGCGGCCGCATGTATCTATTTCCCGCAGCCGCTGGCCGCGCGGATTCAGACCACGTTCGACGTGTCCGTGCTCTGGGCGGCGATGCCCATGACGTTCGCCTTCATCGTGCTTACGTCGGGGCCGGTGCTGTTCGGGCGCTTCATCACCGTGGGCCGTGCCATGCGCATCGTGCTGGTCACCGAGCTGCTGCTGGCCGCACTCTTCGCCCTGCAGGCCGTGGCGTTCTCGGCGGTGCCGTATTTCCTGCTGCGCGGCGCCCAGGTGATGCTGTTGCCGCTGCTCATCCCGGCGGTGATCACCGGCTCGTCGAATATTCAGGGCTCGAACAACCGAGCGCGCGATCTCGCGCTCTATACCGCCGGCACCATCGTCGGCGGCGTGGCCGGCCGCCTGATCGCGGTGGGCTCGGTCGCCTTCGACCACTGGCAGCTGGGCAGCCTGGCGATCACGGCCATGCTGCTGCTGTCCGCCTGGCTGTTGCGCCAACCGCCGGTGCTTTCCGGCGCGCTGCAACGCACCGGCGCGACGGCAAGCACGCCGCCCGCGCCCGACACGAAGAAAAGCTGGATGACACCGGTCGCCCTGTCCTACCCCGGCCTGGCGCTGGCCTTCGGGGTGCTGACCACGGTGCTGACCTGCCTGCCGTTCGAGATCGGCTACGAGCGCGGCGGCACGCTGATGCTGGCGATCGTCTACGGCGGCTATGCGGTGGGCATCGCGACATCGCTGGGCGCGCCCACGATCACCCGTTTCAGCCGCGGCCTGCCCAACGCCACCCTGACCGCCGCCGTGCTGTTCGTGATCGGGCTGTGCGGGGTGATCCAGGGCTCGTTCGCGGCGCTGGTGATCGGCGTGGTGCTGCTGTGCGGCAGCATGGTCTTTCATCAGGCGACCCAGATCGTGCTGCTCAACGATTATTTCGCCCGCTCGCAGTCGGGCACGGTGAGCGCGCTGTTCGTGGCCGCGGTATTCGCCGGCGGCACGCTGGGCTCGAGCCTGATGCTCTCGCTCTACGAATGGCTGGGCTGGGGCGCGGTGATGACGGTCTGCCTGCTGTTCTCGCTGGTGGCCGGCTACTGTGTCTATATCGCTGCGCGGCGCCAGGCCCAGGCTGCGGCTGCCGTGGGTTGAAAGCGACGGCGCGCCCCGGCCGCTCGGGCGTGCCGCGGTAGCCAGCGCGCGCCACGCATCGCAGACTGATCGCCCGATCCCATCCGGCCGCCTGCATGACCTCGATCATCCTGCATCACTTCGAAGCCTCGCCTTTCTCGGAAAAGGTTCGCGCCCTGCTGGGTTACAAGTCGCTGTCGTGGCAGTCGGTGCTCATTCCACGCATCCTGCCCAAGCCGGATCTGGTGGCGCTCACGGGCGGCTATCGCAAGACGCCGGTAATGCAGATCGGGCGCGATATCTACTGCGACACGCGGCTGATCGCACGCACGATCGAAACACACGCGCCGAACCCGCCCGCGATTCCGGCAGCCGACACGACGAGCGTGGTCGCGCTGGAACGGTTCGCCGATCGCCAGCTGTTTCTCGCAGCGGTGCCGGCCATGTTCCGCCCCGCGGGCCGTGCTTTTCTGGTCGAGAAAATGGGCGAAGACGGTCTCGCCCGTTTCCAGGCCGATCGCGCCGAGCTGTTCGCCAGCGGCAATGTAGCCCGTCCCGATGCCGCGTTCTCGGAAGCCGTCCTGCCGCCGTCTCTGGCCGCGCTCGACACCCAGCTGGCCGCGCGCGATTTCCTGCTCGGCGCGCAGCCGACGCTGGCCGATTTCGCGGTCTATCACCCGGTCTGGTACATCCGCGCCAACGCGGGTATCGCCGATCTACTCGACCCCTATCGCCACCTGCTCGCCTGGGCCGACCGCGTACGCGCGCTGGGCCACGGCCACCGTGAGGAACTGGATGCAGCCCAGGCGCACGCGATCGCCGCACAAACCACCGACTGGCAGCCACTGCCCGAGCCCGTCGAACACAAGCTTGCGCCCGGCACCGCCGTGACCGTGGCCGCCACGGACTATGGCACCGAACCGGTGGCCGGGCGTCTGGTGTGCATCGGGCGCGACTCGATGACGATCGAGCGCGACGGGCCACAGGGCGCGCCGGTGCGCGTGCATTGCCCGCGCGAGGGCTTTCATGTCGCGGCAGCCGACAACTGAATCGTTGACCAGCGACCACAGCGCCCACATTGTCTAGAACTGGACGCACACGTCGCCGCATTCAGGAGCGATCATGAAACGAGCCCTCGGCGCAATGGCCATGAACTGGCTGCGCAAACCGGAAAACCAGGAACGCGTCAAACGCACCGCACGGGACGTGTGGGGCCGCTTTCAGGCGCACCGCAACGCGCGCGCGACAACAGAGGCCGGCCGCACGGACCGCGCGCCCGCCGCATCGCGCCCTTCGCGCGACACGGCATCCGACCGACGCGACGATGGCCAGCCATAGCGTCGGCCCGGCCGTCGCGCCGGGTTCGGCCGCGCGCCGGGCCACGCTCGCGGTTGGTCTGCTGATACTCGCAGGCTGTGGCGGCGCACCGCGCGCGGACCCCTCCGAGGCGGATTACCAGCGCTACTGGGCCTGCGCCTACGCCGCGGCGATGCCTTATGCGAGCGATCGCAACCTGCCTGCCCGGCAAGCCGCCATGCGCGCCCAGTCCGCCTGCTACCCGAGCTATGTGGTCTATCGCGACGCCAAGATCCGCCATGTGCGGTCCGCGGTGCCGGCCGGCGATCGCCAGATGGCGACAACGCTGGGTACCCAGGCCGCGCTGCAGCGGCGCAAGGCTGTCACGAAACGATTGACCGAACTGGTGGCCGAGGCGCGCTAGCCGCGACTGCGGCATGGCTCTGGCCGGCGCCAGGCGCGTGTGATCGGTTTCGCGCGAGGTCTTTGATATTGTCGCCGGCCACACGGTGACAGCGACAGGAGCGGCATCATGGCTACCCAGACGCTACCCGACACCATGGCGGCCATGCTGCTGACCGGGCATGGCGGCATCGACAAGCTGGTCTACGATTCGAATGTGCCCAGACCGTGCGCCGCCGCCGGCGAGGTGCTGGTCCAGGTCACGGCCACGGCCAAGAACAATACCGACCGCAAGGCGCGTGAAGGGCTGTACCCGACCAAGGATGCAGACGACGTGACCTCGTTCGCGATCGGCGGTTCACCCACCCTCACCTTCCCGCGTATCCAGGGCGCCGACGTGGTCGGGCACGTCGCGGCGGTAGGCGACGGCGTGGCGACGACGCGGATCGGCGAGCGCGGTCTGCTCGATTTCAACATCTACGCCGACGCGCGCCGCGACATCAATCTCACCCCCGACTACTATGGCCACGGCGCCGACGGCGGCTATGCCGAATATGTGGCGGTGCCGGCCGACCAGTTCCACACCGTGGACAACGACGCCCTGTCCGACGCGGAACTCGCCAGCATGGGCATGTGCTCCTACCAGACCGGTTATCACATGCTTACCGCGGCCGGCGTGAAAGCCGGCGAGCGCGTGCTGGTGACCGGCGCCAGCGGCGGCGTGGGCACGGCGTTGATCCAGCTGTGCCGGGTGATCGGCGCCATTCCCTACGCGCTGAGCACGCCGGACAAGGCCGATGCCCTGCGCGCACTCGGCGCGGAAGCGGTGTTCGACCGTGCCGACATGGACGATTTCACCGCCAAGGTGCGCGAGGTCACCCACGACGAACCCTTCGATGCCGTGATGGACCTGGTCGGCGGCGACATGACGCATCGCTTTATCGACACGATGATCTTCGACATGACGCGGCGGCGCACCTACCCGCGCCTGAGCATCGCCGGCGCCAGCGGCGGCAACGTCAGCGAAATGCTGTGGACGCGCATCTATCTCTATCAGGTCCAGATCTTCGGGGTGTCGCACGGCACCCGCGAAGAAGCCGAACAGCTGATCGCCTGGATTCGCTCGGGCGATCTCAAGCCGGTGCTGCACGCGGCGTTCAAGCTCTCCGAACTGCACGAGGCCGAGCGTTATTTCATGGACCGCTCGAGCAATTATCTCGGCAAGATCGTGATCGTGCCCGACGCCCAGTGGGACGCCCACGGCGCACCGCACGCGCTCGCGACGTAGCGCCGAACCACCGCCGAATACGTGCTCCCGCCGAGCCCGCCGCTTGCATGGGCACCGTGCGATGCCTGCGTGGCGCGGGCAGCATCTGCGCATCTATCCAGGGGGTCGGGTCCACGCCTGACCCCGTAGCCATTCGAGATTTGCCATGAGCCAGGAACTGTCCTTTCAGATCATCGATACCCACGCCGGCGGCGATGTCAGCCGGATCGTGGTCAGCGGGATCAACGCGCTGCCGGGCGATACCGTGCGCCGCCAGATGGAATACCTGCGCGACGACGCCGACGGGCTGCGTACCCTGCTGCTCGAAGAGCCCTACGGCATTCCCGAGATGTCGGTGGATCTGATCGTACCGCCGACAGATCCCCAGGCGCAGGCGGGTTACATCATCATGGAAGTGATGGGTTACCCGATCTATTCGGGTTCCAACACCATCTGCACGGCGACCGCGCTGCTCGAAAGCGGCATGATTCCCAAGCGCGAAGGCCGCCAGCATTTCGTGCTCGAGTCGCCGGCCGGGCTGGTCCAGGTCGAGGCCAACGTCGAGAACGGCGTGGTCGAAGCCATTACCTGCGAGGGCCTGCCCAGCTACATCGATACCTACCGGGCCACGATTCACGTTCCGCTGATCGGCGACGTGAACTACAGCGTGGCCTATAGCGGCGGCTTCTATGCGCTGGTGGACGCCACCGAGCTCGGTTTCGAACTCACCCGCGACGAGGAATCCCGCCTGGCCCACTGCGCGCAGGCGATCGTGGAAGCCATCGTCGAGGAACGCGGTTTCTCGCACTACTCGCTGGGCGATGTCGGGCCGCTGCCGTTCCTGCATTTCATGGGCCCGGTCGAGCAGGTGGCCGGCGATTACTATCGTTCGCGCTCGACGACCTATGTTCACCCCGGCGTGATCTGTCGCAGCACCACCGGGACCGGCACGTCCGCGCGCATGGCGCTCATGCATCACGAAGGCCGCATGCAGCCGGGCGACAGGCTCGAAACCGTCTCGCTGCGGGGCTCCAGCTTCATCGGCTCGTTCACGCGCGTCTCCAGGGGCGGCCCGCACGATGTGGTGGAAAACACCATCACCGGCAAGAGCTATGTCCTGGCGCGCTCGCAGATCGTGGTCAACCCCGACGATCCGCTGGTCGACAGCACGCATCTGCGCCCCATCCTCACGAGCAACGCGCCGAGCGGCTGAGAACCGCTTCAATCGGCGGCAAAGCGCGCGGCGTAGTGTCGCGCGATCGCGCCCGGCGTGGTCAGCCACACCGCGTCGCGGTGCGCGGCGACATGCGCCAGCGCCTGGCGCAGCACACGCAGCCGGAACGGCTGGCCGGTGATATACGGATGCAGCGCGATGCCCATGACCAACGGCTGTTCGCGCGACTGTTCGAGCATCTCGTCGAACTGGTCGATGATGCGCACCGCGAACTCCCGGTAGTCGATATGGTGGGCCGCGATCGCCGGGATGTCGTTGATCTCCTGCGGGTACGGCACCGACAGGATTCGCCCGCCGCCGCGCGTCGCCATCCAGGTCGGCTGGTCGTCGTGGCACCAGTCCAGATGATAGGCAAACCCCGACTCGGCCAGCAGATCGGGGGTGACGTGGCTTTGTGCGATCCACGGCCCGAGCCAGCCCTGCGGCGTCTCACCGAAGGCCTCGGCCAGACGCGTACGGGACTCGTCGATCAGCGCCGCTTCGCCGGCTTCGTCGAATTCGTTCTGCGACTCACTGTTGGTGCGCCCGTGCGCGATCAGCTCCGTGGACAGTCGCGCCCGATACGCGGCGACCAGTTCCGGGCAGTGATCGACGATGCTGCTGTTCACGATCAGACCGACCGGCAGCCCGAGCGATTCGAACATCGAAAGCATCCGCCATGCGCCAACCCGGTTGCCGTATTCGCGCCAGGCATAGTTGAGTACGTCGGGCTCGCGGCGACCGTCGGCGAGCGTCGCGCCGTGGCCGCCACCGAAATCGAAATGCTCGAGATTCAGGCCGATGTACACCGCCAGACGGCGGCGCTCCGGCCAGTCGAAGTCCGGGCGATCGGTGATCGCGCGGTAATCGAAGCGGGCATGAGGCATCGTTCGTCGCGGCATGATGTCGAACCGTTAAAAGCGGCGCTTCACTCTAGCGCCCGAAACGCCCATTGGATGCGCACCCCTCGGTTGCGCTAGCGTCGACCCCGCGTCGACGGTGGAGCGCCTCATGACCGGACCCTTTTCACACCGAACGCCCGCGCTGCGCGCGCTGGCCCGACTCGCGATTCTCGCCCTCGCGTTTTCAGGCGTTGCGCGCGCTGCGCCGGCACCGTCCGTGACCCTGGCCGAAACCTACCGGGGCGGCATCGATCTGGCCGATTACTGGGTCAGCGAGAAATACGATGGCGTGCGCGGCTACTGGGACGGCCAGCGCCTGATCACGCGCGGCGGGCTGGTCATCCAGACGCCGGCATGGTTCACGGCGGGCTGGCCCGACCATGCGATGGATGGCGAACTGTGGACCGGTTACGGCGAGTTCGCCCGCGTATCCGGCATCGTGCGCTCGCATGAGCCGCACGATGCCGACTGGCGCGACGTGCGCTATCGCGTGTTCGACCTGCCGGATCATCCCGGCCCGTTCGATGCGCGCGTGCCGGCTATACGCCACGTCGTCGCCGCGATCGACCAGCCCTGGGTGACGGCCATCGGCCAGTTCCGCGTCGACGACACGAGCGCACTGGATACAGCCATGGCGCGGGTGATCGCGCGCGGCGGCGAGGGGCTGATCCTGCATCGCGGGGCCGCGAAATACCGCGCCGGGCGCAGCGACGACCTGCTCAAGCTCAAGCCCTACGACGACGCCGAGGCGCGGGTTATCGGCCATAATCCGGGCCAGGGTCGGCTTGAAGGCCTGATGGGCTCGCTCGATGTGCGGACACCGGACGGCCGCGAATTTGCCATTGGCAGCGGTTTCACCGACGCACAGCGCGCCAGCCCGCCACCGATCGGCTCGTGGATCACCTACCGCTACAACGGCGAGACCGTCACCGGCCTGCCCCGCTTCGCGCGTTTTCTGCGTCGACGCTCGGGCGGCCCGCCGCCCGAGGTCGATCGCGTGCCCGATCGCTAGATCTTGACCTCGAACCCCTCGAACTGGGGCGGCCCGAGATAGATATCCTTGCGCGCGCCGGCATTGGCGTGCGCCTTGCGAAACGCCTCCGACTGGGTCCAGGCCTCGAACGCGGCGCGCGATTCCCATTCCGAATGCGAGGCGAACAGCGTGTATTCGTCGTTGGTCGCGCCCTGCAGCAGGTTGAACTGCTTGAAGCCCGGCACGTCCTGCAGGTGGGTGTCGCGCTCGCGCCAGATGGCAAAGAATTCGTCCTCGCAGCCCGGCTTGATCTTGAAACGGTTCATGGCGATGAACATGGCAAAACCTCGGTTCGGCAAGTCAGGCGCCCGAGTATACGCACGCCGATGGCTAACGGATGGCGCGATCGCTGCGCAATACAGATAGACTGTCGCGCTTTGCCCTGCCCGCGGGCGAACAGGAACATCACGTGCTGATTCGGATTCTCGAGATCACGGTGCCGGTGTTCGGCATCATCGCGCTGGCGTATGCCTATGGGCGCAAGCGCCCGACCGATCTGCGCGACGCCAACCGCCTGAACATCACCATCTTCACGCCGGCGCTGATCTTTCACGCGCTCACCGAGCGTTCCCAGGGCGGCGACGATTTCCTTCTGGCGGCGATCGGCGCGACCGTCATCGTGCTCGGCTCCGGCCTGCTCGCCTGGGCCTGGGTTCGGCTGACAAAACGCGACCCGGCCGTCTACATCGGCCCGGCGATGTTCAACAACTGCGGCAACCTCGGCCTGCCGCTGGCAATTCTCGCCTTCGGCGAGGATGCCCTGCCGCTGGCGGTGGTACTGCTGGTCACCGAAAACCTGCTGCAGTTCACCGTGGGCCTGTGGCTGCTCGGCGACTCGATCCATATCAAGCGCCTGGCGACCAACCCGATGCTGGTCGCCACCTTCGCCGGCGTGCTCGGCATGGTGATGGACTGGCACGCGCCGGCGATGATCGAACCGGGGATTCGCATGCTCGGCGAGATCTCGATTCCGCTGATGCTGGTCGCGCTCGGCGTGCGTCTGGCCGACGGTGCGCCGGGCCAGTGGGCGGCCGGTTTCTGGGGCGGGCTGCTGTGCCCGCTGACGGGCCTGATCGTGGCCGTGCCCTGGGTGCTAATCACCCAGCCCGCGCCGCCGCTGGCGGCCCTGCTGCTCGTGTTCGGCGCCCTGCCGCCGGCGGTGCTCAACTACATGCTGGCCGAACAGTTCGAGATCGCGCCGCAACAGGTCGCCGCGATCGTGGCCGTGGGCCATGTGATCGCCCTCGCGGTGATTCCGCTCACGCTCTACTGGGTGCTCTAGTGCGGCGCTTGCGTGCCATAAAACGCCGCGCATGAAAAAAGGCCGGCGGAACTCGCCGCCGGCCTTTTCATCAGGCAGACAAGGCCAGACCGCCTATTCGGTGCCGGTCTTGCCCTGTTCGTCGAGGAAGGGATAGTCGGTATAGCCCTTCTCGTCGCCGCCGTAGTAGGTGGCTTCGTCCGGCTTGTTGAGCTCGGCACCCACGCGGAAACGCTCGACCAGATCCGGGTTGGCGATATACGGCCGCCCGAACGCGGCGCCGTCACCCAAGCCCTTCTCGATCAATTCCTCGGTGCCTTCGGCGGTGTAGTGGCCGCAGAAGATCAGCGCACCGTCGGCAAAACGTTCGCGCATCGCCTGGCGAAACTCGTCGGTGAGCTTGATATCGCCACCGGCCCAGTCCGGTTCGTTGATATGCAGATAGGCCAGGCCGCGCTTGTTGAGCTGCTCGGCCATGTAGAAGGCCATGGCCTTGGGCTCGTCGTCGCTCAGGCCGAAGATCTCGATGAAGGGCGACATGCGGATGCCCACGCGGTCGGCGCCCATGACCTCCACGACCGCATCGACGACTTCCAGCGGCAGCCGCGCCCGATTCTCGATCGAGCCGCCGTAGGCGTCGGTGCGCTTGTTGGAGCCGGTGGCCATGAACTGCTGCAGCAGGTAGGCATTGGCGGCGTGCACCTCGACCAGGTCGAAGCCGGCGCGCTTGGCCCGGATCGCGGCCTGGCGATACTCGTCGACGACCTCGGGGATTTCCTTGGTTTCCAGCGCCCGCGGGGTGCTGGAATCCTGCAGGCCGTTGGAGCCATCCTCGAATTCTACGAAGCTCTTGGCGCCCTCGCCGCGGATGGCGCTCGGGGCGACCGGCTTGCGCCCGTCCGGATGCACCATTTCATGGCCCACGCGGCCGACATGCCACAGCTGCAGGGCCATGCGACCACCGGCATCGTGAACGGCGTCGACGACACCCTTCCAGCCGGCTTCCTGTTCATCGGTGAAGATGCTCGGCGTGTAGACATAGCCACGCGCGCTTTCCGAGATATTGGTGGCCTCGGAAATGATCAGCCCCGCGCCGGCACGCTGGGAATAGTATTCCTGCTGCATCTTGCCCGGCACCTGGTCGGGCGTGCGCGAGCGCGTGAGCGGCGCCATGATCACGCGGTTCGGCAGCTGGACAGCACCGAAATTGACGGGGGAAAGCAGTTTGTCGACAGCCATGATGGCTCCTTGTTCGATCCACGTTGGTACCCACTGGAAGTGGAGCCCGCGGGACATGAATCAAGTCGGTTGGCGTCAATTCACCCGTGCGCAAGACACAAAAAAGCCCCGCCGCAATGCGACGGGGCCTTGCATCCAGCCTCGGCCGGACAGGCCGCCTATTCGGCCTTGACCGTAAGCGTGCCCTTCATCCCGGCCGCGAAGTGGCCCGGGAAGGTGCAGATGTATTCATAGTCGCCCGGCTCTTCCGGTGCGGTGAAGGTCACCGTATCGGACTCGCCGCCGGCCACGAGACCGGTATGGGCGATGATCTGATCGCTCATGTCGCTCGGCACGTAATCGTTCGCCTTGGCACTGGCAGCGGCTTCGTCGAGCTTGCGCGCATCGGCGTCGGCCTTGAGCAGAATCCAGTTATGCGCCATGGCCGACGCCGGCAGCTTGGAGTTGTTCACGAGCTTGATCGTGACTTCCTCGCCCGGCTTCACGGTGATCGATTCCTGACTGAACTTCAGGCTGTTCTTCGCCTCGATTTCAACCGTCTTGGCCTGGGCCGCGATCGCCATCGTCGACAGCGCGGCGAACATCACGAGCATGATCGTCTTCTTCAACATCGAGTATCTCCTGCTTGTATTGTGTCGTTGCACAATGCAGCCGAAACGCGCGTTGCGCAAGTTGCGGCGCACCATGCAAAGACGGCGCGTTTTTACTACGTCACTCGTCCTACCATCGATTCAGACTAGCCACCTCGGCTTAACCGTCGCTTGCTGAAATCAGCGGATCGGCCGCGCGGCTAGAACAGCACGACCTGCCGGATCGCCTGCCCTGCGGCCAGACGCTCGAAGCCGACGTTGATATCGTCGAGCGACAGACGATGGGTGAGCAGCTTGTCCACCGGCAGACGACCCGCCTGATAGAGCGCGATATATTCGGGAATATCGAGCTTGGGCACGTGACCGCCGAGATAGGAGCCCATGAGCGTACGCTCCTGGGCCACCAGCTGGGTCGGCGAAACCGGCAGGCGCACATCGGGATGCGGCAGGCCGGCCGTGACCGTCTTGCCGCCCTTGCCGGTCGCGGCGAAGGCGAATTCTAGTGCCGGCTGTACGCCGGCGAACTCGGCGGCCACGTCGACGCCGCCGCCGGTCAGATCCTTGACCTTTTCGAGCGCCTTGTCGTCCTTGGTGTTCACGGTGGCGGTCGCGCCGAGTTCGCGGGCACGCTCGAGCTTTTCGTCGTCGATATCGGCGGCGATCACCTGGGCGGCGCCGCCGGCGATCGCGCCCAGCACGGCCGACAGGCCCACGCCGCCGAGCCCGACCACGAGCACGGTCTGGCCCAGGCGCAACCCGGCGGTATGCACCATCGCGCCCACGCCGGTGAGCACGGCACAGCCGAACACCGCCGCGATCTCGTAATCGAGCGTCGGGTCGATCTTGACCAGCGACTCGGTGCGGATCACCGCATGTTCGGCAAAGCCGGAGATCCCGAGATGGTGATAGACATCCTCGCCCTTGTCGCTCAGGCGAAAGCCGCCATCGAGCAGGGTGCCGGCATTGTTGGCCGCAGCGCCCGGCGTGCACAGCGCGGCGCGCCCGTCGGCGCAGTAGTCGCAATGGCCGCAGCTGGGCACGAACGAGCAGACCACGTGATCACCCACCGCGAAATCACGCACATTCGGGCCCACCTCGACGATCTCGCCGGCCGCTTCGTGGCCCAGCACCATGGGCACGGGGCGCGGGCGGTTGCCGTCGATCGTCGACAGATCGGAATGACACAGCCCGGCGGCATGCACCTTGACCAGCACTTCACCGGCCTGCGGCGCGGCCAGGTCGAAGGTTTCGATACGCAACGGCTGCGAATCGCTGTAGGGGCGCGGCGGGGCCATTTCGCGCAGTACGGCGGCTCGGGTCTGCATGCATGCTCCTTGTCGAGGCTTGAATTCGTGACGGGCCGTGGGGACCGCGGAGCCTAAATCTATCATCCGTACCGGCCAGACCCTATTCATGCGCCGCCGGATTCGAGCCCGGCGCCCTGCTCGTGCAAAATACCGCGCTTGTGCCAGCGCCGGTGATGCACGAGAAGCCGACCGGCCACCGACATCGTTTCAGGAAGACCGCCCATGACGCCGAGTGCCGCCACCCATGCCATCGACATCGCCGGCCTGCACCGCGAGCTGCCGCTGTTCGAGGTCGCGCCGGGCACGCGGATCGCGGTGCTGAACGTACTCGGCGATACCGAGCTGGTGGAAGTCGCCGGGCGCGCGCTCGGCGCCCAGCTGGAAGCGATCGACTACAGCGTGCTGGTGACCGCCGAGGCGAAATCCATTCCGCTCGTGCATGCGCTGTCGGTGGCCACCGGCAAGCCGTATGTCGTGCTGCGCAAGAACTACAAGCCTTACATGGGCGACGCGCTGCGCGCCGAGACGCTTTCGATCACCACCGGCAAGCCGCAGACGCTGTATCTGGATGCCAAGGACCGCGATCTGGTTACCGGCGCGCGTATCGTGCTCGTCGACGACGTGATCAGTTCCGGCTCCACCCTCCAGGCGATGCGCACGATCATGGATCTGGCAGGCGCCACGCTGGCCGCCGAAGCCGCCATCCTCACCGAGGGCGAGCGCGAGAACTGGCACGACATCGTGTCGCTCGGCCATCTACCGATCTTCACCGACGAGGCAAGCTGAACGCGTCTACGCCGCGGCGACGGACAAGCCGATGCCCGCGGCATAGAGCACCGCAATCGTTGCGCTCTCGAAGCCGATATTGCCGAGCCCTTTCTTTTCTCGCCGGATCAGCCCCAGCAGCAGCACGCCGGTCATGAGCAGAGACAGCGCCATCCACAGCAGCGTCTGATCGGGAATAGCGTGATAAATCGAGCCGTCACGGTAGGCAAGATCGGCCGCGCCCGCGAACAGGCAGTCGAAGGCGTTGCCGCCGATGATGCCACCGACGGCAAGCTGTAGCGCGCCGCGGCGCACCGCCGCCACCGAGGTCACCAGTTCCGGCAACGAGGTACAGATCGCGGTGAGCACCACGCCCACCGCCGTCGCGCCCAGGCCGGTCTGCTCGCCGAGCCGGCTTGCGACCGTCTCGAGCACGAAACCGCTCAGCCCGAGTAGCGCCGCGAGCACGATAAACCCCAGCCACAGCGGCAAAAGCGGCTTCGCGAGCGCGTCGTCTTCCGGTGTTTCCTCGCGCGTTTCGCCGGTCTTGCGCGGCGCCCACATGCGCAGCTGCTGGGTATCGTTGACCACGCGCAGCCCG
>MDSW01062773.1_pt1 | contig 26094 bp, 18 predicted proteins | sample 811171 | NCBI WGS metagenome assembly MDSW01 (sample SAMN05326641, study PRJNA326480) | marine metagenome | isolation source: seawater | place: Atlantic Ocean: North West | collected 2012 | reverse complement strand
TCGGATTGCCCGGAACCATTCACGCGCCTCTTGATCTGCTGATCCAGTTGACCGCTGCCGTCAAGCGTGGAGCACCCCACTGCATGGTGATGGCAGACATGCCTTTTCTGTCCTATCAGGCGGATGAATCGGAAGCGATCCGGAACGCCGGCAGATTCCTGGTCGAGGGTCGCGCCGATTGTGTGAAGCTGGAAGTGGATGGCACCTTCACCGGCCTGGTATCCCAGCTCAATCGGGCTGGAATTCCAGTTGTGGCCCATATCGGCTCGAGGCCCCAGCAGGTCAAGCACGACGGGGGCTATCGATCTGCGGGTCGAACGACCGCAGAGGCCAATCGTCTGGTTGAAGAAGCCCGTCGACTGGAAGAAGCTGGCGCCACGATGATTCTGGTCGAAGCCGTCCCGGCCCAGGTTTCCGAGGCGATCGTCGAGCGGACCTCGATTCCGGTGATCGGCTGTGGAGCCGGCCCGGCCTGTCACGGCCAGGTTGTGGTCACTCAGGATCTTGCGGGCCTGACGGACTGGCAACCGGCCTTTGCCCGGCCATTGGCGGATCTTGGAGCAGCCATTCAGTCGCTCGGCGAGAACTGGGTCAAGCGAGTGGGGTCAGGCAATCTGGGAACACACCCCTACGAGATGGCCGCTGGCGAGGAACTCCCGGATCAATCCGCCGAGCCGACCAGCCTCTGATCTCCCTTGGCTGAAGCCATCCACGGCGCATTCACTGTTCGATCAGAAAACGTCGCTCGCTGTAAACTCTAGCCATGAGTCTTACACATACCCGTTCAGTAACCATGGTCGAACCCCGTGGTTCTCTTGCCGGTCATACCCAGTCCAATCGGGAGCCTCAAATGGATCATCTACGCGACGTCGAACGTCTCTTTGGAGATGACTACGGGATCCTGACATTTACCGGCGAGAACATCCGCAGGCGGCTGTCTCCTGCCGCGTTGAAGCGACTTGATCAAACCGTTCAGTTCAATGAGCCGCTTGATGAGGCGATTGCCGACGAAGTTGCGAGCGCCATGAAGGACTGGGCCATCGAGAACGGATGCACGCACTACTGCCACTGGTTCCAACCATTGACCGGGGCGACTGCGGAGAAGCACGATTCGTTCCTCAACATGGACGGAGAAGGTGGTGTGATCGCTGAATTCTCCGGTGACATGCTGATCAGAAGCGAACCGGATGCGAGTTCCTTTCCAACGGGCAGTATCCGGGACACGTGGGAGGCCAGGGGCTACACCGCCTGGGATCCGACAAGCCCTGCATTCATCTCTATCAACGGAGGTGAGCGAACGCTCTGTATTCCGACTGCGTTCGTCTCATGGACTGGTGAGTCACTTGACCAGAAGACTCCACTGCTTCGTTCGATCGATGCCCTGAGCATCCAGGCAATGCGTATTCTCCGCGTGTTCGGAACGGACAAGGGTGTCCATCGCGTCCAGACCACGCTTGGTTGTGAACAGGAATACTTCCTGCTCGAAGAAGACGCCTACCAGGCCAGACCCGACCTGAGAATGTGCGGTCGCACGTTGATCGGATGCGATGCGCCCAAGGGACATCAGCTGGACGATCACTATTTCGGTTCGGTTCCCGCCAAGGTTCAGTCATTCATGGCTGATGTGGAAGCGCGTCTCTACGCTCTTGGAATTCCTGCCAAGACACGTCACAACGAGGTCGCACCGCATCAGTTCGAGCTGGCGCCTCTGTTCGAAGGTACGAATCTGGCCTGTGATCATCAGATGCAGACCATGAGCGTGCTCAGGAAGACCGCTCGAGACCATGGCATGGTCTGTCTGCTGCACGAGAAGCCGTTTGCCGGTGTCAACGGCAGTGGCAAGCACAACAACTGGTCGCTCGTGACGGATACGGGGCACAATCTGCTCAATCCGAATGACAAGGGACCCGGCCATCTCCAGTTCCTGACCTTCGTCTGCGCCGTCGTCCGCGGTCTTGATCTGCACGCGGATCTTCTGCGGGCAACCGTCGCCAGTGCAGGCAATGATCATCGACTCGGCGCCAATGAGGCACCACCTGCCATTCTGAGTATCTACACAGGCGCTGAACTGGAACGTGTTCTCGACCGGCTCGAGGCTGGCGAGATGTCCGACTTCAAGCACAGCACGAAGCTGGATCTGGGAACATCGGCCATGCCGAAACTGGAACGGCATCCGGGCGACCGGAACCGGACCAGCCCATTCGCCTTCATCGGCAACCGTTTCGAGTTCAGGGCCGTCGGGTCCACCGCGGTTCCCGCATGGCCGAATGCCGTTCTCAACACGATCGTCGCCCAATCGCTTGATGACATCGCCAACATGATGGAATCGAAGGTGACCACTGACATGGATGAGGAAACTCGTTGCCATGCCATCATCGAAGTCCTTCGAGAGATCTATTCCGAGCACAAGAGAGTCGTGTTCAACGGCGACAACTATTCGGAGGCCTGGCACAACGAAGCAGAGAAGCGGGGTCTTCCCAATCTCAAGGGGTGTGCGGATGCCCTGCCGGCCATGGCATCCCAAAAGGCGCGTGAACTCTTCAGCACGTACGGCGTTCTGAGCGAGGCCGAACTCGAAGCACGTCTTACTGTTCTCTACGAAAACTACTCGCAGGTCATGCAGATCGAGGCCCGGACACTGCTCCGGATGATCAACACCATGGTCATTCCTGCCGCCATACGTCATCAGGCCGAGGTTGCCGAAGCCATTGCGGCAACGGATGCCGCAGGCGTCGACCCGGCCTCGGTTCGTGGAAGGTTGACGGATCTGACCGCGCGGCTCACGGATCTCGAGGTGGCATGCCTCGAAGTCGAATCGATTCTCGAAAGTCTTCCGGAGGATGAGGAAGCCAATATCCGAAGAATTCAGGATGAGATGATTCCGGCCATGAACAGGGTCCGATCGAACAGCGATGCCATCGAAGGCATGCTTCCAGATGACCTGTGGCCGCTTCCAACCTATCTCGATCTGCTCTTCTGATCAGAACGACATCGTCAAATGGACACAAGGCCCGTCGCATCCAGTGGCGGGCCTTGTTCATTCCATCGGGAAGGGTGTGGTCAGGTGGCCTTGCCCTGATTGGCGACAGCCTGAGCCGCCGCTGCAATCGCATCTTCATCTCCGAGGTACTTCCGGCCCGTCGGGTTCATGGAAGAATCGAATTCATAGACCATCGGAACACCTGTTGGAATGTTCAAGGACACGATCTCTTCATCGCTGATGCCATCGAGATGCTTGACCAGTGCTCGAAGTGAATTGCCATGGGCTGCGATGATCAACTGCCGCCCTTCGGCGACCTGAGGCTTGATGACTTCATTCCAATAGGGGACCACTCTGGCGACCGTGTCCTTGAGGCATTCCCCAAGCGGAAGCTGATCAGCGGGAACGCCGGCGTAACGAGGATCGTGACCAGGCCACATCGGGTCATCCCGTGAAATCAATGGGGGCGGCGTGTCGTATGAACGCCGCCAGACATGCACCTGTTCGTCACCATGCTTTGCGGCAGTCTCCGCCTTGTTCAGGCCCTGCAGCGCACCATAGTGCCGCTCATTCAGTTGCCAGGCGTACTCTGTTGGAACCCAGCACCGCTCCATGGACCAGAGAACCAGCCAGAGCGTGTGAATGGCGCGGGTGAGACAGCTTGCGTAGGCTCGATCGAATTCAAAGCCCTCTGCACTGAGCAGGCTGCCGGCCGCTCGCGCTTCGGCAACTCCCGTTTCGGAAAGATCCTGATCAACCCAGCCTGTGAACCTGTTTTCGAGATTCCACTGGCTTTGTCCGTGACGAATGAGAACAAGACGAGTCATGGCAGGGCTCCCGGGTGCTGTCCCTATCCTAGCAAGCCCGCAGGCTTGTCAGTCAACATTCAAATCAACGATCACTGGCGCATGATCTGAAATCGCCAGTCCTGCATCGCGATGAACGAAGAGTCGTTCGGTCATCCGCGAGGCGACGGTGTTGCCCAGCAGATAGTCGATGCGCCAGCCGCGATCCAGTGCACGGGCCTGACCTCGGTTCGACCACCAGGTATAGGGCCCATCGACATCACCGACCGACTCCCGAAGAAGATCATGGGCTCCAGATGAAACGAGATCATTCATCCATGTTCGCTCGTGCGGTAGAAAGCCCGATGTGTTCTGGTTGCTCTTCCAATGGAAGATGTCATGCTCACACCGAGCGATGTTGAGATCGCCACCAAGAATCACAGGTCGTCTACGGCGCATCAGCTTGGCGGCATACGGGGCAAAGCCTTCCATCCAGGTGTTCTTGCGGACCTGGGCTTCGTCACTCGAGGAACCCGAGGGGAGATAGATGCTCGCCACATCGAGGTCGCCGATTCTCGCAAGGATCAATCGACCTTCCGGATCATCCTGGCCATCGATTCCGGTTTGGATTCGTTCGATCTTCTGTCGCGACCAGATCGCGGTCCCGGCATATCCGGCCCGTTCGGCTGGATGCCAGTGGACATGCCAGCCATTCGGTTCCGCCCAGTCCCGCTCCAGTTGGTCCGGTCGAACGCGGATCTCCTGCAGAAGCATGATGTCGGGCTGGAGTTCATCCATCCAGTCATCGAGCCCCTTGCGGATCGCGGCCCGCATGCCGTTGACATTCCACGTGAGCAGTCTCATGGTCATGAAGAGGGTTCCAGGGCATGTCCTGATGGAATGCCGTTGGGCAGGCTAGCATGTTCGGCTTCTACGGAGATCCTGATCATGTTGTTCCTTGGAACCCTGTTGCTGACTCTCATGACTACACCACCAGATGCCATGTCCAAGCCTGTTGTGACCAAACCCCACGGAGTTCGGCTGGAGGATCCTTATCACTGGATTCGTGGCAAGGACAAGCCGGAAGTCATCGAGTATCTGAACGCGGAAAATGACTACACGAAGAAACAGACGGCCCATCTCGAGGCTTTCCAGAAGACGCTCTATGACGAAATGCTCGGGCGAATCAAGGAGGACGACACGTCCGTCCCATGGGAAGGGAATGATGGCTGGATCTACTACTCCAGGACCGAAGAGGGCAAGGCCTACGACATCATCTGTCGCAAGGCGACTCCCGATGGTGAGGAACAGATCATTCTGGACATGAACAAGGAGGCGGAGGGTCTCGAGTTCTATGACGTGTCCACCTGGGAGACGAGCCCGGACGGGAATCGTCTGGCGTGGCTTGCGGATACGAGCGGCTATGAAGAGAACGACCTCTACATCAAGGATCTCACGACGGGTGAGATCATCGACTCCAATGTGCACAATGTGAATCCGTTTTCACTGGCCTGGGCTGATGACAACTCGACCGTGTTCTATGCGCGTCATGACGAGGCCAAGCGTCCGGATCGAATCTTCCGGCATGTCACCGGAACGCCCGGCGAGGATGATCAGCTTGTCTATCACGATCCTGACGGCATGTTCTATGTCGGTGTTGATCGAAGTCGAAGCGGTCAGTCTATCTTCATCACCTCGGGATCCCAGTTGACCAGCGAGTGGCATGAAATCGATGCTTCCACGCCCAATGAGTCTCCACGAGTCATCTTGCCGCGTCGTCATGGAATCGAATACGACATCGATCGTCACGGAGACCGGTATTTCATTCGAACCAACGAGGGCGCAACGAACTTCAGGATCATGTCCGCGGAATCCAGTCCATCAGGCCTGTCCGACTGGACCGAGTTCATCGAGTACGACCCCGATGTCTATGTCACTGGTCTGGATCTCTTTCAGGATCACATGGTGATCTCCGAGCGTCGAGATGGTTATACGTCTCTGAGAATCGTTGATCTGAAGACTGGTGAGTCACACCTGGTTCCTGTTCCGGAGAGAGTTTCGCTGATCGGATTGGGAACCAACGAGCGTTTTGGAACCGGAACGATTCGATTCGGATACCAGTCCCCGGTCACGCCATCTTCGGTGTACGACTACGACATGAATACCCGTCAGGCCTCACTGCGAAAGCAGCGGGAGGTCCTGGGCGGTTTCGATGGAAACGACTACGAAGTGAAGCGTCTCGAAGCCACATCCGATGATGGTGTTCGCATACCCATCACCCTCGTTCACCGAAAGGGTCTCGAACCGGACGGCAGCCATCCGCTTTGGGTCTATGGCTATGGATCCTACGGATCTTCTATGAACCCCTGGTTCTCTTCCAATCGACTCTCGCTTCTCGATCGGGGTGTCGTCTTCGCGATTGCGCACATACGTGGCGGAGGCGAGATGGGACGTCACTGGTATGACACCGGGAAGATGGCCCTGAAGGAAAACACCTTCAACGATTTCATCACTGTTGTCGAGTCACTTCGAGATCAGGGTTGGGGATCGCCTGATCGTATTGCCGTGCAGGGCGGATCAGCGGGGGGCTTGCTGATCGGTGCCGTACTCAACATGAGGCCCGATCTGTTCACCGTGGCACATGCCGACGTGCCATTCGTCGATGTGATCAACACGATGTCGGATCCGACCATTCCACTGACGGTCGGCGAGTACGAAGAGTGGGGAAATCCGGCAGACCCCGAAGCGTTCCACCGGATGCTTGCCTACTCGCCCTATGACAATGTCCGTGAGATGGACTACCCGGCCATTCTCGTCACGGCCGGGCTGAACGACTCCAGAGTGCATTACTGGGAACCCGCCAAGTGGACGGCGAAACTCAGGGATCACAAGACTGACGACAACCTGCTCCTGCTTCGAACGAACATGGGAGCAGGCCACGGCGGTTCAAGTGGTCGTTACGGCCAGTTGGATGACATCGCATTCGAGTACGCCTTCATCCTGGATCAGCTTGGACTCGCCAGATAGGCCACTCACTCAGCGGTCAATCCTTTTGGCTTTCCGAATCCGAATCGGTTCCGCATGCGTTCGATGATGACGTAGAACACGGGAACGATCAGCAGTGTCATGATCGTGGCGACCACGATGCCACCGAAGACCACTGTTCCGAGTGACTGGCGGCTGACGGCACCGGCACCGGAGGCGATGACCAGCGGGATGACGCCGGCGGCAAAGGAAACGGCCGTCATGAGGATCGGTCGCAGTCGAAGCTTCGAGGCTTCGATGGCGGATTCGATGACACCCGCACCGGATTCCCTCTGCTGCTTGGCGAACTCGACGATCAGAATGGAGTTCTTGGCGGCCAGTCCGATGAGCATGACCAAGCCGATCTGGCCATAGACGTCCAAGGGCATGGCTCGCATCAGCAGGAATCCAAGTGCACCCAGTACGGCAGGCGGCACGGCAAGCAGGATCAGCACAGGCAGCATCCAGCTTTCATACTGTGCTGCCAGGAAGAGGAACACGGCGATCAGCGCCAGTGCAAAGACGAGTGGGGCCAGGTTTCCAGCCTTGATCTGCTGATAGGTCATGCCTGTCCAGGACGTTCCGATACCAGCGGGCAGCACCTTTTCGGCGATCTTTTCCATCGCCATGATGGCAGTACCGCTGCTGTATCCGGGGCCGGGGGTGCCGTTGAGGCTGATCGAGTCGTAGATGTTGAAGTGGGGCAGATTGTCGATGCCTGTGATCTGTTCGATCTGGACGAACGAGGACAGTGGAATCATGTCTCCACCACGGTTCTGCACATGCAACTGCAGAATCTCCTCGGGCTTCATCCTGAACTGGGCATCCGCCTGGGCAACGACCTGATAGATCTTTCCGAACTTGTTGAAGTCGTTGATGTAGAAGGAACCCATGTAGAACTGCAGGGTGTCGAGCAATGTTCCAACATCAACTCCGTACAGTTCGGCCTTGGTCCGATCGATGTCCAGATAGAGCTGGGGAACATTCGCGCGGAATGTGGTGCTCAGTCGCTGGATGATCGGCGTCTTCATCGAGCCACCGATGAACATTCTCGCGGCCTGCTCCATCTCCTCGAGGCTGACTGAATTCAGGTTCTGGAGTTCCATCTGGAATCCACCGACGGCACCCAGGCCCTGAATGGCGGGTGGATTGAATCCCATGACCAGCGCATCCGGAATAGACAGCAGTCTTGGTGTGAGCCGCTCGATGATCGCTTCGACGTTCTGATCTTCCGAAGGACGATCTTCCCAGTTCTCCAGAATCGCGATCAGGAATGCCGAGTTGGTCTGATTGACACCTGTCAGGAAGTTGTAGCCACTGATCATGACGACATCAGTGATTTCCTTTTCCTGTTCCAGAATCTTGAGAACCTGATCTTCGACTGCCTGCGTGCGTTCAATGGTGGCGGCCGAGGGCAGCTGGACGTTGACGAGGAAGTACCCCTGATCCTCCTCGGGAACGAATGCCGTGGAGGTGCCCAGAAGCAGGACCACGATTCCAGCCACCACGCCCCCGAAGAGCAACACGAAAAGCATCCAGGCCTTGGCACCCCATTCGACGAGTCTTCCGTATCCGGATGTCATCCAGTCCATGAAGCGGTTGAATGGCTTGAAGATCTTTTCCCGGATGCTTTCCTTGTGCGATTCCTGAGGTTTGCTCATCATGATCGCCGCAAGCGCGGGCGTCAGCGTGAGGGAGACGACACTGCTGATGACGACCGAGAACGCGATGGTCAGAGCGAACTGGTTGTAGAGGCGACCGGTGATCCCGGGCATGAGCGCCGCGGGAATGAAGACGGCCAGTAGAACCAGTGTGGTAGCGACGACTGGGGCGACGACCTGTTTCATGGCCACGATGGTGGAAGCCATGATGGAACGGTCCTTGGGGCCCGTGTGGATTTCCCGTTCGACATTCTCCACAACCACGATCGCATCATCCACGACCAGTCCGATCGCCAGGACCAGTCCGAGCAGGGTCAAGGTGTTGATCGTGAAACCGAACCCCATCATGATGGCGAATGCCCCGAAAAGAGACACCGGAATGGCCAGCAGTGGAATGATCGTCGTCTTGAAGGACTGCAGGAAGATGTAGATCACCAGGACGACCAGAATGATGGCTTCGATGATCGTTTGGATCAGATCATCAATGGATGCATTGACGAAGTCCGTGTTGTTGTAGGTGATCTTGTACTGGATGTCCTCGGGAAAACGCTCCTTGAGCATTTCCATCTGAGCGATGATGTTCTTCGAAACGGTCAGTGCGTTGGCATCCGGAAGCTGGTAGATGCCGATCTGCGCTGCCGGTTGGCCGCTCTGTCTCGAGTCACTTGCATAGGTCTGTGCGCCCAGTTCCACTCGGGCAACATCCTTGAGTCGGACGATCTGTCCGTCACCGGATGCCCGGACGATGATCTCCTCGAACTGTTCGACTTGCTCGAGCCGACCCATCGCGGTCACCTGCAGCGTGAAAGCCGGGTTGCCGATGGCGGGTGGGCCGGCGACCTTTCCTGCGACGGCCTGCTTGTTCTGTCCGGACACCGCGTTCTTGATTTCCTGGATACCGATGTCCATGGCGGCCATTCGATCGGGATCCAGCCAGATTCGAATCGCATACTTCTGAAGTCCGAAGTTCGTGACCTTGCCGACACCGGGAACACGAGTCAGCGTATCCGTCACATGGATGTCGGCGTAGTTGCTCAGGTAGCCGCTGTCGAACGTGCCGTTCGGCGACAACAGACTGACGACCAGGGTCAGGCTGGTCGACTGCTTGTCGACAATGATGCCTGCTCTCTGGACTTCCTCGGGAAGCCTGGGCTTCGCGCGTTCGACCCTGTTCTGGACATCGACGGCCGCGATGTCCTGGTCATAGCCCACATCGAACGTCACGGTGATCGAACAGTCGCCGTTGTTGGTGCTGCTCGAGGACATGTAGATCATGCCCTTGACACCGTTGATTTCCTGTTCCATCGGTCTGGTGACGACGGTGGAAACGGTTGTGGCATCCGCACCAGGGAAGTTCGTCGACACCATGATCGTTGGTGGTGTGACATCGGGGAAGTAGGCGATTGGAAGAATGCCGACGCATACCAGTCCGGCGAAGGTGATCACAAGTGAAATCACCATCGAGAAGATCGGTCTGCGAATGAAGAACTCGAGCATGTTTGATCAGCTTCCGTTCTTGGTTCCCTGAGCCGCTGCAGCAGCGCCCGGGGCAGTTTGTGCTTCTTGCTTCATTTCGTCCTTGGTGACGATCCGGACTTTCGTATCTGGCCCTGGACGGATCTTGCTGCCACCGTCGATCACGATCTTCTGACCCTTCGACAGGCCTTTGGTGATGACCGTCATTTCACCGTGTTCCGGTCCGAGCTCGATGGGAACCTGGACCGGACTCATGTCATCCTTCACGGTCCAGACATACTTGCTCGATGCACTGGACTCGATCGCGGAGGTCGGAATCACGACGGCGTTCTGAAGGGTCTCCAACAGCACGCGAACCAGGATGTACTGGCCGGGCATCAATGCCAGGTCGTTGTTCTCGATTTCAGCCCACATTTCAATCGTGGAGGTTCTTGGATTGACCGTGTTGTCGAAGAAGTTCACGATGCCTGTCTGACTGAAGTTCTTGTCCGTCGGGATGGTGACGTCCACGGACAGCGGCTTGCTGCCATATCGACTCTGCTTCAGGTACTCGGGCCATTCCGAACCGGCGGGGTCGAACATCGCTCGGATGGGGGAGATCTGGACAACCTGGGCCATCTCCGATTTCGGTCCAGGGCTCACGAGGCTTCCTTCGTCAACAAAGGTCCGACCGATCCGGTAGTGATGTCGTTCAGGGACACCAGGCATTCGGATATCGCAGTAGGAAAGGTTCAACTCGGCTTCCACAAGCTGGGCCCGAGCCGATTGGACCTGAGCTTCAGCTCCGACGAGATTCGATTCGAGTTGGTTGTAGTAGTCCTCGGAGACCGCACCTTCCTTGACGAGTGGTGCATTCCGCTTCAACTGCGATTGTGCGTACTCGAGATCGGCCAGTGCGGAAGCGACGCCTGCCAAGGCGGAGTTTCGATCGGATTCGAATGGTTCACGCTCGAGGCTGTAGAGGATCTGGCCCGGCTCGACCTGCGATCCCTGCATGTAATGAACTTTCTCGAGGATGCCCTGGACTCGTGGATTGATCGGAATCGTCCGTACGGCCTGGGTCTTGCCGGGGTATGTCCTGTACACCGGCACGTCATCGGACGAAACCGTACCCATCACGACCGGCATCGGCGGCATCTCTTCAGGTGTCTTGCTTTCGCATGACGCCATCAGCAGAAATGCCATGACCATGGGAAGGCCACAGAGTGCCGTCGAGGTTTTCATGCTGATTCCTTTCCAGAAGCGGTCATGTCAGGCGGTTCCTTCGCATCCGAATCGAAGCTTGGCGGCAACTGGTCCGGATCCCATCCACCACCGAGCGCCCTGTAGAGCTCGATGAGTGTTTCAGCACACAGGCCCTTTGCCTGAACCAGTTCGTTTTCCAGGAGCAGCACCTGTTGCTGGGCCGTCAAGAGTGTGATGAAGTCAAGGGTTCCGGCCCGGTACTGCATCGTGGCGAGTTTCAGCGCCTTCTCGCCTGAATCCACACCCAGCTTGAGGATGTCCCGCTCTCTGGCAGCCAACGCGAAACCAGCGAGTGCGGTCTCGACTTCGGCGATGGCGGTCAATGCCTTCTGCTGATAGTCGAGCAGGGCGATCTTCGTGACAGCTTCGGCTTCCTTGACGGCAGACTCGAGTCTGCCACCGTTGAAGACGTCCCAGCTGATCGACGGTCCGGCGGAATAGGTCCTGCTGGACCAGTTCCAGACATCCGAGAAACTCGACGCGGTGAAGGCAAAGGTGCCCGTCAGTCGTATAGATGGATAGAGCATCGCCTCGGCAACGCCCACGCGGGCAGTCGCTGCTGCCAATGCGCGTTCTGCGGAGCACAGGTCGGGTCTTCGACGGATGATGTCGGCCGGAATGCCGACCGAAACCTCGCCGGGAGGTTCGGGAATCGTCCGGTCAACGCCCAGTTGATCGGCAAGGTCACCTTCGGTTCGACCCAGCAGTACGGCAAGGCTGTTGATTTCCTTGGCGATCTGGAAGTCGATGTTCGGCATCTGTGCTTCGAACTGCTGCTGCTGTGCAGTCGCCTGGTAGACCTGAAGCATCGAACTGGTCCCGGACGATTCCATGTGACTTGTCAGCTCGATGAGCTTTCGACTGGATTCGAGGTTTTTCTGGAGAACCACTCTTCGGGCCTGGAGCGTCCGGATGTTGATGTAGCTGTTGGCCACATCGGCCCGCATGGTGACCATGACACCTCGCCAGTCATCGATGATGCCTTCCCATTCCGCAGTCGCGGCTTCGATCGAACGAGCGATCCGGCCGAACAGATCAAGTTCCCAACTGGCATCCAGTCCGATGCCCCAGTTGTTGAAGGGGCCGCCAACCGAATAGCCAGCCTGATCAAAGTCGGTGTCGCTGACGCGTGCTCGACGGTAAGCCGCAAAGGATCCGATGTCCGGATAGAGATCAGCGGATGCGATGCCGTATCGGGCGCGATATTCGTCGATCCTGGCGACAGCGACCAGCAGGTTCAGGTTGTTGGACTCTGCTTCGAGAATCAGATCATCAAGCATCGGATCCTGAAAGACCGTCCACCAGTTCTCAAGCTGAGGCGGGGACTGCCCCTGGATCTCGGATCTGGCCTGAACCCAGGAGTCGGGCAGATTCAGATCCGGTCGCTGATAGTCGGGTCCGACCTTGCAACCCGGAACCAGTGCCCACAGAAGCACGAGTGGAATGAGCGAACCGGGGATGTGCCGCAAGAGGCCGGATGTCATCGTTGGATTGTCGGGTCTGCATCGAAAGTGTGCAAATGTGCCGGGATTGCTGATCATGCGACGAGTCCGACCGGCAGATGCCATACTGCACGAGTGCTTCCAGAGTCTCTCATTGGTTCATTGGCTTCGACAGGTGCCGCCATCTGCTGGGTCTTCACTGCCCTGGCGATTGCCGAAGCCGGCCGGCAGCTGGGATCCGCCCTTGTGAACGTATCACGGCTGATCGTGGCCGTGATCTTGCTCTTTGTCGTACACAAGCTGATCTTTGGTGATTGGTGGCCGGATGTTCCTGGTGAATCGATTGCATGGTTGGCTGCCTCGGGCATCATCGGGCTGGGTATCGGTGATCAACTCCTCTTTCAGGCGCTTGTGGATGCTGGTTCCCGGATCACGACGCTGCTCCTGACGCTCGCACCACCCATCACAGCCTTTCTGGCCTGGCCGGTCCTTGATGAGACCCTCACCATTGTTGCCATCATTGGAATGACCATCACGCTCGGCGGCATCGCCTGGGTGGTCAGTGAGCCGGATGGATCCAACACGCATCCACATCCTCGACGAGGCATCCTTCTGGGTGTTGGTGCCGGGATCGCCCAGGCCGTCGGCCTCATCCTGGCGAAGCTCGGGATGGCGATCCCCGGGCCTTCGGGAGAGACGATGAACCCCTGGTCCGCGACGCTGGTGCGAATCGTCTTCGGGGTGGTGATGGCGTTCATCCTTCTCGTCCTGCTTCGTTTGAAGGCGACTGATCAGGAGGATGAACGCACGGCTCCCAGGAACTACCTGCTGGTCGCGGGCCTGATTCTCATCGGTGCCGTCTTCGGCCCGGTCCTCGGGGTCTGGTTGAGTCTGGTGGGCATCGAAAACGTCGAGACCGCGATTGCCGCAACGCTCATGGCCTTGTCGCCGGTTTTCATCCTGCCATTCGCCGCATGGATCGAGAAGGATCGAATCACGAGGCGGGCCATTGTCGGCGCGATCATCTCGGTCATCGGCGTCGCCGTGCTGGCAGCAGGTCTCCCTGATCAGGACGTCCCCATCGTTGAACCGGACGTCATTCCTCAGGACAGTTCGACGAGTCTGCAACCGGGTTCAACGTCGTAGGGTTCGCAGCCTCTGCGGAACACGCGCGCAGGCGAACCGATCAGTTCGAACTCGTCGTCTTGCACTCGGATGAATCCAGCCTCCCAGAGGCCGACGACCGGGGTCTCGTTCATTTCATGGAATTCACGTATCCGATCGTCCCGTGTTTCTCCGAAATGTTCGACGAACTCACCATCATGACGGATCCAGATGGATCCCTCGTAGTAATGGGCATTGACCTGGAATGGAACGAGGCCGAGGGCGCTGAAACTGCTCGGCTGAGTGATGGGCATGTCATTGGTCGTCTGCATCGTGGGACAGGCCACATTGGTTCCTGCACTGACTCCCATGTAGGGAATGTCGTCGTTGACGACCCTTTGGCGAATGGCGTCGATGAGTCCAAGGCGGTGCAGATCGGCAATGAGCCTGAAGGTGTTGCCGCCTCCGACCGAAATCGCCGGCGCCTCCATCACGGCCGCGACCGGATCCTCGTGACGATGGATGCCGTCGATTTGATATCCGGCATCCAGACCTCGTTCACTCATCAGAGTCGTATAGGCCTCGTGATCATGCAGTGCATACGGAATGAAGAGGACGCGGTCGACATCGCCGAAGTGTCTTCGCATCTCCTCGTTGTACAGAGCGCGCCGCTCATCTCCTCTGAAACCGCCGCTCCCAAGCAAGGCTCGCATTGCGCTACTCCTCTGTACGAATCCAGTTCAGAAATCCCGTCTTGAATACACACCCAGTGCAACAAGCAGCATGATGATGGTGGCACCGACGTAGCAGGCAGACGTCACCCACGGGAAGTTGCCTGCCTGAATCTCCATGAAGACCCAGACATCAACCGTCTTGAACAGGCTGATCTCATCGATTTCCTGGATGAGATAGAGCGCGAAGTTCAGGAGGATGAAACCGATGAGAATGATGCCGGCTTTCAACTGATGGCTGCTCATGGCCGAGATCATGGCGGTGAAGGTCACCAGCATCAGCAGGAACAGCGACATGAACGTGCTGGAAAGCAGGACATCGCTCCAGGACACCTGTTCATCGACTGCCGGTGAGATCCAGATCGCCGTGATCGATGTGATGTAGACGGGGATGATGACCAGTGCGGCCGCCGCCAGCCAGCGTGTGAGCAGAATGCGGCGACGTGAGATCGGCCTTGAGAGAAGGAACTCCGCGGTTTTCTGGTCGGCGTCTCTCGCAACGACGCCGCTGGTGAGAAATGCTGCCGCGGCCAGACCGAAGAGACTGCATCCCTTGAACCATTGCTGTACAGCCAGATATGGCCAGTAGCCGGCGATCTCGACGGATTCCATGAGCCTCTGCAGGGAATCGAACGGGACCAGCTTCGCGATGGCTGGCATGTTGTCCCTGAATTTGGGCCAGTAGAGAATGGCGGCTATGAGGGCCGCTTCGAGAATCACGATGTAGCCGGCAAAGATCCACCACGCATCACGCAGCCAGTGTCGAAGAAGACTCATGGCGCCTCCTCGACTTTCGCCTTGTAGAGCTCGTCGAACAGATCCTCCAGATGACCACCATCATCCCGGATGCTGGCGATCGGGAGCGTCGACATCTGGGAAAGCGCCTCTTCGATCGTGCATTCGAATCGAACCTGCCAGTTGATGTCCGCTCCCGACCAGTGAAGTCCGTCACCGGCAGGCAGCTGACCAGCGTCCATGCTCTTTCGGAACTGGACATGGAGTCTGCTGGCAACACCGGAGAGCAGTTCATGAACAGGGCCATCTCGAAGAACAACACCTCGATGAAGAAAGGTCACTCGAGAACAGAGCCGTTGGGTGCTGTAGAGATCATGCGATGAGAGGAAGAGTGTCCGGCCCTCGGAAGCTTCCTGCCTGAAGAGATCCTCGACGAGCCTTCTTGCTTCGGGATCGAGTGCCTCCATGGGTTCATCCAGAATCATGACGGGGGCGTTGCTGGCAACCGCCTGGGCGATGAGCACTTTCCGTTTCATGCCATGACTGAGTGCGCCGACTCGACGGTTCGGCGGTACCTCCAGTTTCTCAAGGAGCTTCATGCCGCGTTGAAGATCCGGGGAGGGGTGATATCGAATGGAGAAATCCAGCAGCTCGCCAGCGCGCATCCTGTGATAGAGCGATGTTTCCGCAGGGGCGTAGCCCACTCTGGAGCGGACCTTCAGGGATTGACGCCTGGCATCCAGGCCATCGATCGAGATGTCACCGGAGTCCGCGTGAACGACACCGATCAGGCACTTGAGGAACGTGGACTTGCCGGCACCATTCGGCCCGACGAATCCATGGATGGTTCCCTGTGCGACCTCGAGGTCCACGCCTCGCAGGACGGGCGTGTTCCGGTAGGCCTTGGTGACTTTCGCGGCTCGAATCATGGCAAGGCAGGATACCCTCCTCGGATGTCAGAACCCAGCCGTTGTCAATGGTGTGGCACAGATTCCCAGTATGTCGCGTACCACGACGAGGAGTGGGGTGTTCCCGTACGGGATGATGTCGCACTGTTTTCAAAGCTCATCCTGGATACGTTCCAGTCCGGACTGTCCTGGCTGGTGGTCTTGAGGAAGCGTGCTGCGATCCTGGAAGTCATGGACGATCTGAACCCCCGCAGACTGGCGACATGGGATACCAGCCGGATTGAACAGGCGATTGTGGATGAACGCATCATTCGGAACAGGGCCAAGATCGAAGCGGCGGTCCACAATGCAGGTTGTTTCATGGAAATCGAACAGTCCGGTCTGTCCTTTTCAGACCTGCTCTGGTCGCATGTGGGCGGCAAGACCATCGTGAACAGACGCACATGGGAGTGCGAATTGCCGGGCTTCACGCCGGAGTCGGAATCGATGGCGAGAGATCTGAAATCACGCGGTTTCAAATGGACCGGACCCACCGTGTGTTACGCCTTCATGCAGGCGGTCGGAATGGTCAATGATCATCGTGTGGAGTGCTTCCGCTGGAAGGCCTGCTGCTGACCTGCCGGGATGGACTCATGCCGTGCCGCCGGGAACTCTGGTTTCCGTCAGCCAGCAGGTCGATTCGATCACACGACCAAGCCTCAACAGGGTTCCCTCGTCGAACAGTCTTCCGATCATGGTCACGCCGTGCGGGCTTCCGTTCTGCTTGAGATCGACGGGGACCGTGAGGGAAGGATGGCCCGTGCAGTTCATCGAGATGATGAGGCCTTCCGCGAAGGACGGCGCAATGATGGCATCGATGGATTCAAAGACCGAATCGAAGTGTTCCATGCACTGTCGTCGGAATCGGTCGACCTGCACCAGCTCAGGCCCCGGAATGAACCAGGATTGTCGGAACGTATTGGGCCAGGCTTCCGGTGCTTGCCATGCGAGTTGGTCATCCTGGTTGCTGCGAGTCAACGATTCGAATGCTGCAGTGGCCTCGGCGAGCAGGATCATGAACAAGGCATCCCACGGCCAGTCGGGAAGCGTGATTTCCTTCAGTTGGACACCGCTTTGACGCAGGGCTTCGACACCCTTCATCTCGATACGACCGGTTTCATCATCCGTGAACCATGCGGGGTTGTAGCCGACTCGCAACCCTCGGGCCTTTGCTCCTGCATCACAGAAGAGTGGTCTGTTCACGGATGACGGATCACCCGGACTGGCGCCGTTGATGGCGGCAAGAACCGGCGCGGCGTCCTCCACATGGCGGACAATCGGACCGACCTTGTCCAGTGACCAGCACAAGGCCATGGCGCCATCCCGAGGGACGCGGCCAAACGTCGGTCTGAGACCGACCGTGCCGCAACGCAAGGAAGGTGACACGATCGAGCCACATGTTTCGGTGCCGAGTGAGAAGCCGACGAGTCCGGCTGCGGTCGCCGCTGCGGATCCCGCGCTGGATCCGCTGGAGCCCTCATCGAGATTCCAGGGATTGTTCGTTCGGCCACCAAACCAGATGTCACCGTAGGCCAGTGCGCCGAGGGTGAGCTTTGCCACCAGAACAGCGCCAGCGTCGTCGAGTCGTCTGATGACAGCTGCGGTGGAATCTGGAATCCGGTTGCGACTGGTCGAAGCGCCCCAGGTCGTCGGAACGCCTTTCGTATCGAAGAGATCCTTGGCGCCCCAGGGAATGCCATGAAGCGGTCCTCTGCAGGAACCAGTCTTCAGTTCGCGATCGGCTCGATCCGCCTGTTCGAGTGCGCTCTTTTCCATCAGAGTCACGACGCAATGAAGCTTGGCGTCATGACTTCGAAGTCGATCCAGATACAAGGTCGTCAGATCACGACTTGAGATCTGACGGCTTCTGAGCCAGTGTCCCAATTCTGCCAGGGAGGCATGTGCGATTCGAGCGTCATCCGTCGGCAGCGCATGATCGCATGTCGACAGGGTGTTTGGATCACCGGATCGCGTTGCCAGATTCGTGGTTCTGCCTGGCAGAAGTGGATTGAAGGTCAATGCGGGAAACAACGTATCCGGCATCTCGAGTCCATTGACACGCTGTTCAATCATGCGGATCTGGTCACCGATCGACTCGACCATGGTTTCCCGTTCGGACGGGGTGAAACGGATGCCGGCCAGTCGTTCCGCGTGGGCGATGGTCTCGGTCGTGATGGTCCTCGTGTCGTCTGAGGGGATGGCGACCTGTGACGGATCGACGTCGTCGTCCTGATCGGTATCCGCTGACGTCGACTGGAGCGTCGAATCGGTTGAACAGGCTGTCAGACTGGTCGCGGATGCGGCCGCCATGAAAGCGAGAAATCGGCGCCGTGCGAGTCCCGATTCCATCGTGTCCTTCAAGGTGTCCTCGCTGCATGGACGGCATCGCGGGCCTTGTTGAGCGTCGCCGCATCGAGTGATGCGTTGTCGAGTCCGTCCAGGATGCGAGTGGCTTCCTCATGGCGACCTTCGTCAACAAGCGCCAGAACCAGCAGGGCCCCGGCAGTCGGATGAGCGGGTTGTGACATCCAGAGACTTCGAAGCAGGTCTTCGTTGCCGGCCCAGGCGTCATGTGCTCGAATCAGATCCGCTGCAACCAGCAGGGGTCCGATCTGTTGTGGCTGGGATGCCCAGGCGGCCCGGCAGGTTGCCAGGGCTTCATCGATCCGACCCAGAAGCCGCAGGCCCCGCAGGTAGATTGCGATGGCTCGGAGGTCGGCAGGATTGGCGTCGAGAATCGGTTCCACGGCTGCAATCGCCAATTCGAACTGGGCAGGATCATTCCGAAGGTCGCCGATCTGCAGTTGCATGGCTGCTTTCGCGAGAATGAGCTGCTCATCATCAGGACCATCCAGCATCATCTGTTCGATCTTCTGAAGTCCCTGTTCAGGTGAACCTGTCTGGGCAAGGCAGGTCACTTCCATCAACTCGATGTCACGAGAAGGTGTTTCGTATTGACGGAGCAGATCGATCATGTTGATCGCTTCGTTCCATTTCTGGGCCTGAATCGCGGCGGCAATACGGCTCTTCAGTGCGGTCAGATCGGCACGCATCTGTGCCACTTCAACCATCCAGCTGTCACTCAGGCTCGGAACGACATCGGTTGCCATCGATCGTGCCTGTTGGGCTTCCTCGACATGACCGAGCTGCTCATGGGCATCCGCCAGGAGACGGTGCACGTACGGGCCGATGTTTGAATTCACCAGGGCCTTTCGCTCCGCAAGATCGATGGCGGCCTGTGGATTGCCCGCTTCGATCTGGGCTTTCATCATCGTGACCTGGAATGCCGGCATCGAACCCAGTTGTTCGCTGGCGTTCTCCAGAGACTGCAACGCTTCTTCCGGCAGACCGGCTTCCAGTTGCATCTGACCGAGCTGCCAATTGGGCAACTGCGTATCGGCAGGCGAGGAGGCAGCCTGTTTCATGGCAATCATGGCTTGATCCATCTTGCCTTGACGCCGATGCAGCTGTGCCAGGTGATACCACGCTCTTGGATGATCCGGAACCAGTTCAGTCAGCTGCCCGTAGCAGTCCGACGCGAGCGTCTCGAGACCATTGGCGTCGTAGATCATGCAGAGCTTCAGTCGCATTCCGAGATCAGCCGGGGACTGGTTCACGCTCTGGATCTGCTTGTTGATCGCAGTGGCCAGCGCAGGGTCCTTGATCTGACCGTCCGCCGGTACCGGAGGCAGCGGGACGCCCTGATTGGCGAACAGGAAAAAGTAGACCGCTACGCAGGCGAGCACGGCCATCATGATCCATCGAAACCAGTCTGATTGACGTGTCATGGTCTGCCTGAATGATAACGATTCCTCCAGCTTGAATCGTCGTATCCCACAACAGGCCACCTGCGCTACCATGTCAAGCATGAGCAAGACATGGGCGATCGCCATTCATGGGGGGGCAGGTGTCATTGAACGGTCCTTGTGTCCGGAGGCGGCTGATCTCCGGATTCGAGTTCTTGAAGCCGTCATCACATCGGCAGGAGCGCACCTTGCTTCGGGTCAATCGGCACTGGATGTCGTGGAACATGCAGTGGTCCAGTTGGAAGAAGCTGCCGAATTCAACGCGGGAAAAGGTGCCGTGTTCACGGCGGAGGGCCGACATGAACTGGAAGCGGCCATCATGGAGGGGAGGAGTGGCACGTGCGGTGCCGCGTGCCTTCTCACAACGGTTCGCAATCCGGTTCGTCTCGCGCGCCGAGTCCTGGATCAATCACCTCATGTACTTCTCGCTGGCCAGGCAGCGGAACAACTTGTTGGCGACCTGGAGCAGGTTCCGAACGATTGGTTCGATACGGAGCTCAGAAGAGCACAGTGGTCCCAGTGGAAGCAAGCCTCATCGGAAGCGGATGCCAGAGGGCCTGCAACAGTCGGTGCGGTGGCGATGGATATCAACGGGCACCTGGCGGCGGCGACTTCGACTGGCGGTCGAACCGGTAAACCATCTGGTCGCATCGGCGATACGCCGATGATCGGCGCTGGAACATGGGCCGATGAACGATGTGCGGTTTCAGGAACCGGTCATGGGGAAGCCTTCATGGCCACCGCCGCCGCTCACACGGTCGCTGCTCGAATGGCATACGGCGGTGATTCGCTGGACGGGGCCGCCTCGAGAGTCGTTCAGGAGGCCCTGCCCCCTGGCAGTGGCGGCCTCATCGCAGTCGATGCCCATGGTGAGATCTCCATGCCGTTCAATTGCGAGGGCATGTACCGAGCCGCAGCGGACTCAAAAGGCCGCTTCGAGGCCAAGATCTGGACCTGAGCAGCGGATTTGGTGCCTCTCTGAACAGGCGGCCCGGCTTCTCAGGATTCACTGAACTACCTGAAATCCACGGGGATAAGTTGTGAACAAAGACCTCTTGAAGGGCGGGGCCACCTCCTTTTAAAGGGCCATGAAGCCACTTTTTGGAGGATTCAGCAAGCATTTTGTGTTCCGATAGTTTCCGTGCTTGAAGCGTCCTGAGGAGGCCTTAGGATGAAGCAACGCAGGTGGTCCAAATCAAGGACCGGCATGCCAATAGTGCGAGGGGGACCGAGTCCAGTCTTCTGGAGGGGGGAATCTTCGCAGCCTGGCCCTCCACCAGGTTCTGTTGAGATGTCGAGGACTTTGGACATACCGGCGTTTCAGGAGAGGCAGCTACTTTGCTGAGAAGCTTCTTTTGAATCCATCAACATGCTCATCTGAGCATGGACTTCCGAGCGTCGGTCGCGGCCAGCAGGCCGCGACCGGTTTTTTTGAATCGTCGTATCGTCGTCAAGAATGGATCAAATGATGGCCCTGAATCGTGTTGCTAGGCTGAGGATGACGGCCGATTTGATTCAACGATCTCGATCCTCCACAAGAGAAGCCTGTAGTCATGTCACCACTTGATCAGAATCGACAGGATGGCCAGGCCGGTTCCGATGACCCCGCCAACTTCGTTGGCCGTGATCTTGCATGGCTTCGTTTCAACAACCGTGTGATGGCCGAAGCGGAAGACCCGGATCTCCCTTTGTTCGATCGTCTGAGGTTTCTCGGAATCTGCAGCTCCAATCTCGATGAATTCTTCATGAAGCGGATCGCGCTGCTGCACAAGCGAGTGACGACCTCTTCGGAGAAGAGAACCCATGATGGATTGACCGTTCGTCAGCAGTTGCAGGCCTGTCGCGAAGAGGTGCTGCGTCTGCAGGACCGCCAGGCCATTCTCTGGAAACAATCGCTTCTGCCGTCACTTGAATCCGAGGGCATCGTCATCTCGGAGTGGAAATCACTCAGCCATGAACAGAGGGGCCGTGTGGATACATGGTTCCACGAAATGGTGTTCCCGATCCTCACGCCACTTGCGGTCGATCCGGGCCACCCGTTTCCGTTCATATCCAATCTTTCACTGAGTCTTGGTGTGCTGCTGTCCGAGCCAGGGAGCAGCACCCGTCGATTCGCACGAGTGAAGATTCCAGATGGACTTCCCGGTTGGATTCGAGTGCCGAAATCCGGTGAAGTCGGGGGCATGGATGGCTCGACCCCCGCTACGGTCATCTCGACGTGCGATGTGATCCGCAACAATCTCCATGAGATTTTCCCCGGGATGGACATTGATGATTCACTCCTGTTCAGAGTCACCAGGGGTGCGGGTCTGGAGGAGGATGATGAGGACATCGAGGACATCATGGAGTTCGTCCAGGAGTCCCTTCGTCACAGGCGATTTGCCGAAGCGGTCCGCCTCGAGACCCCCCGGGAGTACTCGGAGGACATTGCGTCGCTTCTTCTTGAGGAGCTGGAGCTCGACGCCGAGTCCCACTACGCCAGAGATGGCTTGCTTGATTACATGTCGATCGATGAACTCGGTGAGATTGATCGTCCGGATCTCCGGACACCTCGCTGGTCGCCGGTGACTCCGGTGCGACTACGGGATGGCGAAGCTGACATCTTCGGCATCATTCGCAAGCAGGATGTTCTTGTTCATCATCCTTATGAATCCTTCGACAGTTCTGTCGAGCGCTTCATTCATGCGGCCTCACTTGATCGGAATGTACTTGCGATCAAGCAGTGTCTGTATCGAACGGATATCGATTCCTCCTTCATTGCCAGCCTTGTCAGAGCTGCGGACAGTGGCAAGCAGGTGTCCTGCATCGTCGAGCTTCGTGCCCGCTTTGATGAAGACAAGAATCTCCAATTGACGCGGCTGCTTGAAAAGCATGGCATCCACGTCGCCTATGGCAGCCTCGATCTGAAGACCCATGCCAAGACCTCGTTGGTCGTCCGTCGCGAGGGCGCGAAGCTTCGTGCCTATGGCCACATCGGAACAGGCAACTACCACTCGGGTACAGCACGCCTGTATTCGGATGTCGGTCTTCTGACCGCTCGGCCGGAAATCACCGGTGACCTCATCGAACTGTTCAATTTCCTGACAGGTCGTTCGCGTTACCGTGATTTTTCCGAGCTGCTTGTCGCGCCAGTCACGATGCGATCCAGCTTCTACCGAATGATCGATGCAGAGATTGAAGCGGCCAGGCAAGGCAAGCCTGCTCGAATCATGGCGAAGATGAACCAGATGGAAGATACGGGCATCATGCGGCGTCTCATCGAAGCGTCCCAGGCCGGTGTTCAGGTGGACCTTTCCGTACGTGGTTTCTGCTGTCTGAAGCCGGGCCTGCCGGGTCTCACGGAGAACATCCGGATCATCTCCGTGATCGGCAAGTTCCTGGAGCATTCCCGCATCTTCCACTTCGCCAATGCCCAGAAGGATCCTCTGAAGGGTCGCTGGTACATCGGATCAGCGGATTGGATGAAGCGCAATCTCGACGGACGCGTTGAGGTCATCGTTCCAATACAGGACATGACGGCTCGCCGAAGGCTGATGCGCATTCTCGAAGTCAATTTGTCGGATCGGCAGAATGCCTGGCAGATGCAACCAGATGGCAGCTATGCAAGGGATCGACTCCTGGAGGCGACCGCCGGTACCCCGCAAGCGGATGGTACGTTCGTGACCCTGTGCAACGACATCATGGAAGATCAGAAGCAGTCTCTCGAATCACTGTCCAATCAAACGGCCGAGACCGATGAAGAGACAGCGGCCTTGAAGAAAGCTTCGAAGATCAAATCCGATTCCAAGAAGTCGTCCGACGGAACCAAGAAGGGCAAGCACGCCTCCGGGAAGTCTGGAAAGAAGAAGTCCGGTCAGTCATCCAAGCGAAGGAGCAGCTGACATGACTCGTCTTCTGTTGATGAGACATGCCAAATCGAGCTGGTCGGACCCACTGACATCGGACCATGATCGACCTCTGAATGCGCGAGGTCGACGAGATGCCCCCAGGATGGGGCGATGGCTCGTGTCACAGTCCATCCGTCCCGATCTGATTCTGAGTTCGACTGCGGAACGTGCCCGGACAACGGCACAACTCATCGCCGGCAGCTGGGATTCCGAGCCACCGGTTCAGTTGTGCAGGGATCTCTACCACTCCACTCCGGAAACGATGCGGGAAACGCTGGCGGTCCAGTGCCGCGACGCGGATTGCATCATGCTCGTAGCGCACAATCCGGGCATCGAGGATCTGGTTCTGGAGAGCACTTCGCGGGCAGAACATTGTCCAACGGCTGTGATCGCCGTCATCGACTTCGATCGAGCATGGAGCGATCTGTTGATCGATCCCTCGGGATCTCTGGCAGCGATCTGGAGACCGAAGGAGATTCCGGATCAGGACTCGTAGTAGTCCAGATACCAGTCAACGAAGGCCCTGACACCTTGCTCGACCGTCGTCGAGGGTTGATAGTCCATGTCTGCTGCAAGATCCGAGGTGTCCGCCGCAGTTGCTGGGATGTCACCGGGCTGCATGGGCAGCATGTTCTTCTCGGCGGTCTTGCCAAGGCACTCTTCAAGGACCTCGATGTATCGCATCAGTTCGACAGGCGTGCTGTTGCCGATGTTGTAGACGCGCCAGGGCACATTGCTGATCGCAGGATCCGGATCGTCGGTGTCGTAATCGGGCGCTGGAGAAGGTGGGTTGTCGAGCACTCGGACGATGCCCTCCACGATGTCCTCCACGTAGGTGAAATCCCGTCGGTGGTTGCCATGGTTGAATACATCGATCGGTTTGCCCGCGAGAATGTTTCTGGCGAACAGAAAGAGCGCCATGTCCGGACGACCCCATGGTCCATAGACCGTGAAGAATCGAAGTCCGGTGGAAGGCAGCTGGAAGAGACTGCTGTAGGAATGTGCCATGAGTTCGTTGGCACGCTTGGTGGCCGCATAGAGTGTGATCGGATGATCGGCACCTCGATGTTCGGAGAAGGGCATCGCGGTGTCGCTTCCGTAGACCGAGGACGTCGAGGCATAGACGAGGTGTTCGACCTGATGGTGTCGACAGCCTTCCAGGATGTGGAGAAAACCCGTGATGTTCGATTCCGTATAGACATGAGGGCATTCCAGCGAATACCGAACCCCTGCCTGGGCTGCGAGATGAACGACTCGATCAATCGATCGGGATTCGAAGATCTCGTCAATGGCCTGGCGATCCGCCAGGTCCGCCTTCACGAACTCAAATCTGTCGGATCCCGCACTCGACTGGATTCGATCAAGTCGAGCCTGCTTCAGGCTCGGGTCGTAGTAGTCATTGAGATTGTCCAGGCCGATCACTTCATCGCCACGATCCAGCAGGCGATGAGTTGTGAATGATCCGATGAACCCGGCCGTGCCCGTGACAAGGACCCTCATGGATAGTCTCCTGTGCAGGCGGAATGGTATCACTCGCTGGCGAGGAGTGTCTCACCTTGCTGGCCGGCCAGCCGCTTGAACAAGCTGCAGCGATCAATCAGTTCATCCCAGGTGCCGATATCGACAATCCGTCCTGCATCCAGAACAAGGATTCGATCACAGAATCGAATCGTCGAGAGTCGATGCGCAATGATGATCACCGTGCGATCCTTCGAGGCGCCTCGGATCGCCTCCATGACATTTCGTTCCGTATGGGCGTCGAGCGCACTTGTTGCCTCATCAAGAAAGAGCAGGCTCGGGTCACGGTAGATGGCTCGTGCGATGCCCAGTCTCTGGATCTGGCCGCCACTGAGGCGAACGCCTCGTTCGCCGACCTTGGTGTCGTAACCGTCGGGCAGTTCACTGGTGATGAACTCATGCAGTCCCGCGATGCGAGCCGCCTCCTCGATCCGACCAAGATCCGCTTCTGCTCCATGGGTTCCCAGAGTGATGTTGCGCTTGATGCTGTCGTCCGAGAGAAAGATGTGCTGGGGAACATATCCAAGCTGCTTCTGCCAGCCGCGGACATTGCTTCGGTCAATCACCGTGCCATCGACAGCAAGTCGGCCACTGGTCGGCTCGAGAAGGCCCAGGAGAAGATCCACCAGAGTCGTCTTGCCTGCACCGGTGGGTCCGACCAGTGCGATCGACTCTCCTCGCTCGACTTTCAGATCGATGTCCGTGACCACCGATTTGGTCTGCTCGCCATAGACGAATGAGACCTCCTTCAGC